>Ga0206962_1018_pt1 | contig 67221 bp, 69 predicted proteins | sample Alteio_BWOrgHeat_27_FD_153241 | JGI IMG/M metagenome (GOLD analysis project Ga0206962, IMG submission 153241) | Enriched cells from forest soil in Barre Woods Harvard Forest LTER site, Petersham, Massachusetts, United States -... | ecosystem: Environmental > Terrestrial > Soil > Temperate forest >...
ATCTCCTTTATCTAACGTTGAACCAATCTCTAAATCAATCTCGAATTTTTATCTTGCAATTGGCGTGCCAGTTGCAAATTTATTTCTATGATCCGCTGCCTGTGCTGCTGCTGTTGCTTGCGGTGGTGTTGCTTCCCGGTACCCAGGCGCTTGTGACGCTCGAGAGAGGGACGGCCTGCGCGTTGTCTATTACAAGCTCGACCGTGCCGTCACTGGCTGTTTGCATGCCGGTCACTTGTCCGGGCACTTGTGTCGTCACGGCGACGGCATTGTTTGAACCGTCGAGCGCGCCGACCTGTACGGTATACGATCCGGCGGGAGCGGTGCTGCCGTCATTCTCGGTGCCATTCCATTCGAAGGTGTTGTCGCCGGCGGTGGTCGAGCCGTTCGTCGAGAAGACAACGTTACCATTGCTGTCGAGGATGTTGATGTTGGTGCTCGCGGAAGTGGAGGCGAGGTTATAGCTGATCCCGACCGTGGAGATTTTGCTTGGGTCGAATTTGAACTGGTTGCCCGTCATCGACACATCGAGGCCGATATAGCTGAGGCCGAGCTGGGTCTGGTTGTTGGTGGAAGCGGTGACAAGCTTGTCCAGGTCGGCGTTTGATTTAAGCTGCTGCTCGACCTGCGAGAAGCTGACGAGCTGGCTGGTGAACTGTGCCGTGTCCATGGGCGATGTCGGGTCCTGGTTCTGCAGTTGCGTGGTCAGCAGCGTCAGGAAGTCGCTGAAGGTGGAGTCAAGCGAGCCCTGGTCGGTAATGACACCGGGACTATTGGGGTTTGAAGTGGTGCCGGCGCCGGCAGCCGCCGTGTTTGTCGGGGTAGTGGCCGGCGGTGTTGATGTATTTACTGTTGTCATTTTATTTCTCCTTTAAACCATAATGTTCACGCCGCTCTGCGTGATGTAGCAGCTGGACTGGATGGCCAGCTGCGCCTGCAGGGCGTTGCCGACGTTGCCGTCCATGTGTGAATTGAATTCGTCGGCATTATCGCCGCCGTTGCCGCTGAAGCCCTGCATGTTGTGCTGCTGGCCTTGCTGGCGCAGGTCGAAACTCAATGAGTTCTCATCGGTGGTGAGCCCGCTTTGCTGCAGCGCGCGCTGCAGGTGCGATGAATCTTTTTGCAGCAGCGCCAGCGTCTCCGGCTTGTCGACGGTCATGTGCGCCTTGACGGTGCCGTCCTTGGTGAAGGTCAGCTTCACGTTCATTTTGCCGAGTTCGGCGGGCTCAAGCTGCAGCATCATCGTGTTGACGCCGGAGTTGATGTTATTTTGAATCTGTACGGTGACCTGCTGCGTCGTCGGGCTTGGTTGACCGGCCTGGCTCGAGGAAGCGGTGTTTAAATAATTGGTGAAGTTCTGGTTTTGCAGCATGTCCGCCGTCATGGGCTGCAGGAGCGCGGCTGTGCCGGTCAGGTCCTGCGCTTGCTGGGCATTGTTGCCCTGGTCGTTGAAACCGCCGCTGAAGCCGGAACCTGAACTGTCGCTGCCGCTGGCCAGGTCGTTGATGAGCGCCGGATTGACGCTGAACCCGGCGATTTTTGCCGTGAGGTTGCCGGGTTGCGGCAGGGAAGATTGTGCCTGCTGCTGCGTGACCGTGTTTGACAGTTGCGCGGGCGTCGTTTCTGTGCCGAGCGGCGCTTCCTTGCCGCCGAGCGGCTGCGTTTTGTCGGCCTGCGGCATAAAGTTTTTAGGCAGGAAGTTTTCTGATGTTTCAGGTGCTTGCGCCGCCGCGGCAGAGATCTGGCTGGGCGCGGAAGAAGAGGAAAATGAATTCGCGCCTGTCTGCTGCGTTTGTTGCTGTGGCTGGATGGCTGCGCCTGCAGCCGTTGAGGCGGCGGCGCCAGAGGCATCCGGCGTGGCTGCCGTCTGGTTCTTTTGCTGCAATGTTTGCGTGAGGTCTGCGAGGAAGCTTGCGATGTTTGTCTGGCTAACACCCTGACTTGACAGGAAACTGCTGACATCGGTTGTCAACTGGTTCATCGTGGCGGGGTCGACCGTGCCGGGCGCGGCTTGCAGCTGCGCGAAATCGGTTTTTAACTGGTGGAGCTGCGCGGGGTTTACCGCTACGCCCTGCTGCTGGTCCTGTTGCAGGTCAGCTGAAACTTTCTTGGCGATATCTTCTTTTGTCTGCGTGTCCTGGATATTTGCGGACTGCGGGGAGACAAGGTCGCTGGTCAGGCTTGGCTTGATGTTTGACGCGCTGCTCGCGGAACCGCCATTTTGCTGGATCAGCGAAGCAAGCTGCGTTGAAAGGTCGCCGGGAGACATATTCTGCAGCGAGGGCGGAAGCTTTATGTTTCCCTGCTGCAACAGGGTTGATATTTGCGCGGCGAGGTCCTGCGGCGACATATTTTGCAAGTCGCTGGAGGAGATTCCTTCTTTTTTCAGCAGAGCGGCAATTTTTTCCGCCATTATGTTGAGGCTTTGCGGGGCATTTTGTGCCGCCTGGACTGCGCCGCCGCCTTGCGCCGAGGCGTGCATCTGCTGGATAAAGGCCTCGAGGAAACCAAGCAGACCCTGCGAAGAACCGCCGGACGACTGGCTTTGCGGGGTGTTTGCCACCCCGGAAGTCTGCATTGCTGCTATGTTAGTCGTCGTGTTCACAATGAACCTCTTATTAATATCCGGATAGTGCCGTTGCAGATGTCATGCCAGTTTTGGGTTTTTTCCTACAAGCTCCGGTCGACGTTGATAGACATGGACGCCGATTTATAAGCCATGGCTTTTCCGCCGCTGGAATAATTGGTTTGTTTCTGGTCGACGACGGCCATGCGTGCGGCTTCCAGAATCCGGTTGATGAGGCGCTTCGTGCTGTTCTGCGCGATGTCGAGGGCTTTCATGTTGTCATCGAGCACGGTATTGAAGCGCAGGCGTTCCTTGATGAGCTTTTCACGTAAGGCGAGCTCGAGGCCCGGCAGTTCTTCGCGGTAGGCGGCGAGGGCGGTGATCTTGGCTTCATATTGCTTGGCGAAAAGCTTTTTGTCGGCCTGCAGTTTGTCGACGGTCTTGAAATCGGCATTTTTGAGGGCGGCGGTTTCTTTAACCAGCAGGTTCGAGAAAGCCAGCATCACGGCCAGGATTTCCTGGATCTGCGTTTTGAGGGCCAGTTTAGTGTTTTCTTTTTTAGGCGCTGTCTTGAGATTTTCGTTTTGCATGGTTTTTATCCTTTGTGTTGTTGCATTTGAATCATTGCTTTTTGTAGCTGGTCGGCGATGCCGATGCCGCCGGCGTTTGCCATTTGCTTGCCGTATTCGTTGGTCAGTAAGCTCTTGAACATGTCTTCGCCCTGGCCGCCGCCGAATTCGGGGTCGGTTTTGACGCCTTCGAACATGTGCGACATCATTTCGGAGAGGAACACGGCCTCGAACTGTTTGGCGGACTCGGCGGTTTTGTCCGGTGACATATTGTTTGTTGTTTTTGGCATCGCGCCCATCGGCGGGGTGAATGAAGCGGGCGATGTGAGCGAGGATGATATGTTCATGTTACATCACCTCGATGTCGGCCTGCAGCGCGCCAGCGGCCTTGATGGATTGCAGGATGGTGATGATGTCACGCGGGCCTACGCCGAGCGCATTGAGGCTTGAGACGAGATCCTGCAGGCTGACGCTCTCTTTAAGCATGGCGAGGTGCTTGTCCTTGCCGCTGTCCACCTGGATATCGGTGCGGGGGACGACTTGCGTCGTGCCGCCCTGCGAGAGGGGCGAGGGCTGCGAGACCTGCGGCGTTTCGGAGATGCGGATGGTCAGGTTGCCTTGTGCGAGCGCGACGGTCGAGATATGCACGTCGCTGCCCATGACGATCACGCCGGAGCGTTCGTCGATCACGATCTTGGCGATCTGGTCCGGCAGGACAGGAAGCTGCTCGATGTCGGTGATCAGGTTGACCATGCCGGCCTTGTAGCCGTCAGGTATCTTGAGCTCGACGGAAGCGGGGTTTTGCGCCGAAGCGACGGTGGACTTCAGGTGTTCGTTGATGGCATTGGCGATGCGGCGCGCTGTCGTGAAATCAGGGTTGTGGAGGGAGAGCCGCGTCGAGGTCATGCCGGCCAGCTGGAAGGTGACTTCGCGCTCGACGATGGCGCCGTTCGCGATGCGTCCCGCCGTCGGGATGTTCTGCGTGACCGATGAACCCGAAGAACCGCTGGCGGTGAAACCGGCGATCGAGATAGAACCTTGCGATACCGCATATACCTGTCCGTCGGCGCCGAGGAGGGGCGTGACGAGCAGGACGCCGCCCTGCAAACTCTTGGCATCGCCAAGAGTCGAGACGGTCACATCGATGCGCGAGCCCTGGTTGGTGAAGGGAGGCAGCGTCGCGGTGACCATCACGGCGGCGATATTCTTGGTGGTCATCGAGTTATCGCGGATGTTGATGCCGAGACGTTCCATCATACCGATGATGGATTGTTGCGTGAACGGCGCGTTGTTGAGCGTGTCACCCGTGCCGTTCAGGCCGACGGCGAGGCCATAACCCACCAGCATGTTGTCGCGCACCCCTTCGAACTGGACGATATCCTTGATGCGCGTGGTGACGTCTGCATTTGCTGTGGCAAGGAAGGTGACGCTGGCCATCACACCGGCCAGCGCCACTGTCAGGAACATCCTCGGTAATTTCTCCAGAGCATTTTTTATATCAAGTGCTGGCTTTATATATGTCTTCATAATACCCATCCCATCCCGCCGCGTTTGTTGTGCGGCATTTATATTTTCCCAATAAAGGGAGATGCGAGTTCTGTGCCATCCGTATTTTCCCTCTTACGTGGCGGGACGGATCAACGACCCATTGAGGGCCGTTGATGGTACTTCGTTGAAATTGCAGGGATTTTTATGCATGGAGTACCCTCACCATCCCATGCTGCGCATGGGCCCCTTCCTCTTCCAGGGGGAGAGGTAAAGCAAGAAAGGCAAATATTGCCGATTGGACTCCGGGCTTTATGGTGCTTATATAAAGGTATGAAAATTGACGGACCAAACAAAACTACCGGCCCCAAGGGCACTTCCAAGGCCAGTCCCAAGAAGACCGGCGACGATGCCTTTGGCTCGATGGTCGATGATACGGAAGAAACCGGTGCGGCTTCATCAGTATCGCGCCCCGCCTCGATCGGCGCGCTCGATGCGTTGCTGGCGTTACAGGAAGCGGATGACAGCACCGAAGGCGTAAAAAAAGCCCGCAAGCGCGCGTCGGATTTGCTCGATCAACTCGATCAGGTGCGCGTAGGGCTGCTTACGGGCGAACTGCCGAAAAGCACATTGCAGCAACTGGCGCAGACGATCTCTTCCCACCGCGACCAGGTCATCGACCCAAAACTCGCGGAAATCCTTGATGAGATTGATTTGCGTGCCCAGGTTGAGCTGGCGAAGCTGGGGTAATCTAATAACACTGACCAGTGCCGCGAAGCCATGGCGCGCCAGCGCAAGGCCAAAGGTACGGCGCATTGTCTGGCGGTCCCGCCTTTGGTACTGGATCACCGGCATGGATTTCAGTGCAATTTGCTCCGCTTCCCATTTGCGTATACGGGCAGTTCCAATCCCAGGCTGCTGCTAATTTAACCTGGCCATGATCCTGTACGTGGGGAGTTGCCGAGTTACCGGTCACGATGGCTATGGCTGCTGCACCGACTAGTGGAGCGACCAGAAAGCTTTTACGAAGGCTCTTCAGTGCTGATATTTTTGATGTCATGTGTGTGTCCTTTTCATCAGAATGGCGGATAGTCTTGCCAGTTAGGCGGAATGTTGCCGGGGTATCTTCTGTCGGGAGGGCATATGACGCCGCCTTTGATAGCGGCATTTGAACGGCATCTCCCTCTTTTGATCCAGTCCACAGGCTTTGCATTGAAGGAAGCTGCGTGGGCAGTGGCGCCCGTATTCTCAGGTTGCACCTGAACGGTTGCAGGGGAGGTGTTTTCAGCTTGTGCGGACTGAATGGCCTGTGCGCCCGCCGGCAGGGCGAGAGCCGCAGCGCCTAAAAATATTGCGCAAAGACGTTTTAGCGAAGTTGTTATCTGTGTGTTCATTTTATACTCTCTCACTTTATACTTTTTTACTGTCTTGCGGACGGGTTCATGGCACTGGAGGGTCTATGATAATCTGTTGTCTTCTCAAAATTTGCGGAATAGGGGGCAGTCCTTTTGGGACGCATATGAGTACGGGTTTAGGTCCAAAAACTGCGCAGTCTCTTCCTAGTCCCTGTTGTTCCAGATACGCCTGGTGCAGAGCTTCGCGTCTTTCCGGGGAAACGGTGCCGTTGTCTACCAGACGCATACTGACCTGATCCTGTGTTTTGCCGTTCGCGCCTGCTACGTTGAAAGGGCCCTGTATCTGCGAAGTGGATGGAATGCTTCCAGGCAGGGCTGCAACAGTCGATTGAGCCGCGACAAAAGACAGTCCTCCGATAGCCGCAACGCTTAAAAATGCTGCGGTGATATCTTTTGCCAGTGATATTTTTCCGTCTCTTTTCATGTTCATGCCCTGTGAATAAAATAGTTGTGATTTCTATCTGTAATATCTGGGCGGATAGTGGGGAGGGCGCGGAGGCAGGTAGGGTGTCTCTGGTATCTGGCTTATATGCGCGCCTGTTAACTGGACATGAGCCGCAGCGGCTGCGTTGTTGGCTGTCATGCCAGAAGCAGACGGCGCGCTTTCAGCCAGCCCTGAAGCAATTGCATGAGCCTCGTATGCGGCAGGTATGCCGAGAGCAGCAACGGCTGCGAAGCCTACGATAAGGCGTTTTGTTAACGAGCGTTTCCCACTGATTTCATTCTCTGATTCCATGTTCGTACTCCGTAGTATTCATCTGCTGTTTCTGGTGTGGGATCATATTAATTGATTTTAAACACTATGTCAATAAATATTACGTTAACTTAAGTTAATTCAGGCATATAACAAAAAACGCGGTTCCCGAGGGAACCGCGTTTTTTATTTTCTGATGAAATTGACGCTTAAATTAAGCGTGTATCAGCAGGGATACGAAACGGCGCCAGGTCCGTAAATTACATCGCGACCATTAAAGAAAGGTGTGTAATTGGTCGTGTTCCAGTCAGGCGGGATGTTGCCGGGACGTGTTTCGGCGAAGCATGTCCGTGCGTTAGATTCGGTCTGATTCCAGTAATACCCTTCGACTTTTTGCCAGACACCTGGCCCCTGGAAAGCGTTGGCTGCGTTAGCAGTGCCAGTGCTGAAAGGTGACAGCATAACTGCTGCAGCTGCTGCGAATGCTACGCCGAGTTTTTTAAAATTCATTGTGTTCTCCATATCATGTTAGGTTATGACGCATTAGTATTCGATACTGACTGCTATGTCAACAGAGCTTTACCGTAATTAAAAATCAATTTTGCAATACACCGCAAAATAAAAAAACGCAGTTCCTGAGAACCACGTTTTTTTATTTCAGAAGCAATCGGTAGCGATTTCTTATGGATTAATAAGGGCCCACGTAAGGTCCCCAGGCGTTCGGACCCGTACCATATCTTACGTCCCGTCCATCAAAATAAGGGGTGTAATTGGTGGTATTCCAGTCAGGCGGCTGGTTACCGGGGTGTTGTTCGCCGTAGCACAGGCTGTAGTACAGCTCGACTGGATTAGGGTGGTAGCATTGGGTTTTAATCCAGTCCTGCTTTAAGGGGCTCTGGAAAGACGTTGATAAGGCAGGGGTTTGGGCAGAAGCGGTCGCCGCTGTGCCAACGCCTACGCCGAGAACAGCGGCAACAGCAGTTGCAACGCCTGCGACAGTAATGGAAAAACGTTGTGATAACGAGAGCTTGTGGTTCATTTTTATCTTTCTACATTAAGCATTAAGTTATTGTTTTTCTTAGCTGATGACGCAGTAGTAGGTGACAATGGCTGCTATGTCAATGAATGGTTACCTTAATTAAAAACTAATATAAAATAAAAAAACGCGATCCCGAAGAACCGCGTTTTTTTATCTCGGAAGCGATAGATGCTTACGCGCCAAGACGTGCAGGACGGGCAGCAATGCTTGTCAGCTTCGCGTTACCTGAAGCATTGATGTCAAACGTCGACGTCGTGACGGTGTTCGGTTTTGTATTGTTGACACGGTAGCCTGCATCAAACGAAATGGCTCCCGGCCCGTAAATCACGGTGCCGCGTCCATCAAGATAAGGTGTGTAATTTGGAGTATCCCAGTCAGGCGGCTGATTGCCAGGATGGGTTTCAGTGAAGCATGTACGGGCAGTCGATTCAGTGTAATTCCAATAGTAACATTGGGTCTTGGTCCAGTCCGCCTTCAGATTTGTAGGCGCTGCACCAGCTGAGGGAGCCAGGCCAAGCGCAAGGCCAACAGAGGCAACAGCTGTAAACGCTAAGGTTAGGGCTTTTTTGAGGTTCACTTTATTCTCCATATATTAGGTTATTGTTTTTCCTAAGTAATGGCGCATTGGTAGGAGACATTTACTGCTATGTCAATGAATTATTACCTTAATTAAAGATCGTTTTTGCGGCGCAGCATGAAATAAAAAACGCGGTCTCTTTTGAAACCGCGTTTTTTATAGGCTAAGAGCTGATATTTTCAGGCTTTGAGTTTAGGCGGGAAGGCCGATTGCTCTCAGGTCCTGTTGAGTAATGCGTTGACCATAGTTGCATGTATCGCCGTACATTGTGTCTTGGCCAGTAGCGGGATCTCTGAAAACAAAATTCCCCGTGTTGTTGTCGCTGGTAGTCCATTGGCAGTACCAGTTATCCGAGTTGAGGAAAGGGTTAACATCTGGTGCTGCAGCAGCAGTACCGGTAAAACCTGCACTCAGAATGCCTGGTATAGCGAGAAGCCCGGCAAGCGTAGCGATACGTTTGTTTGTTTTTGGTGATGTCATGTTTTAGTCTCCATCAGTTAAGTGTTTATACAATTTGCTCTTCCGGAATTTTTCCAGAACACTATTATAAGCTATCTGATTTTTATTATTACGTCAACTAATTATATTACGTAATCGCGAAATAATGGGTTATAAACATAAAAAATGCGGCATCAGCCGCGCTTATTATTTCAAGGCTTATGCCTATTGACAAAACGCCTGAAACCCTTATATTCCCTACCATTCCCGGGAAAGCGGGACGGGTTAACCATACCCTGTCCACGTCACTCCAACGGTTGGTTTGAACTACCGGGACAATTACGCGTGCTAAAGCATGTAAAACAAAAAAGTGAGTAAATACAATGGCTAAACGTCCACAAGCTAAACACAAAATTGATCGCCGCATCGGCGCCAACCTCTGGGGTCGCGCCAAGTCGCCCTTCAACAAACGCGAATACGGCCCCGGTCAGCACGGCCAGAACCGCAAGAAGCCGACCGACTACGGCACCCAGCTCATGGCGAAGCAAAAGCTGCGCGGCTACTACGCGAACATCGGCGAGCGCCGTTTCTACCGCTACTATGAAGAAGCCATCCGCCGCCGCGGCGACTCAGGCCACAACCTGATCGAGCTGCTTGAGCGCCGTCTGGATGCGACCATCTACCGCATGAAATTCGTCCCGACCATTTTCGCTGCACGTCAGTTCGTCAGCCACGGTCACGTTAAAGTAAACGGCAAGCGCGTCACCATTTCCTCCTTCTCGGTTAAAGACGGGGACACCGTCGAAGTGGTTGAAAAGTCACGTCAGCTGGCGCTTTACGTTCAGGGCACCACCGATGTCAGCCGCGAAATTCCGGGCTACCTGGAAGTTGATCACAAGGCCGGCACCGGCAAGTTCGTCCGCGGACCCAAGCTGGAAGACGTGCCATACCCGGTACAAATGGAACCGAACCTGATCATCGAGTTTTACTCGAGGTAATCTGGTCGCATACTTAGTAAAAAAGCCGCCCCTTAAAAGGCGGCTTTTTTATTTGACTTAACCGTTATCCCCTCCTACGTTAGGCAAAATCAGAATCGCCATATTATCGAGAAGGAAATCAACCCATGCCTCTTTTTAAACGCAAACCGAAAACGCCAAAGCTGAGCCCGAACGAGATCATCGAGCAGCGGTTCCTGGCCGACATACAAGCGGCGGAGCTGATAGAAAAGCCGGTAAGCAAAATTTTGAGCCTGCAGGAAATACGCTACAGCATCTCCGACCAGCTCCACCGTGAGAGCAAGGCGATATCCAAGAAAGCCGACAGGTCGGAAAAGACGATAAACGCGGTCGGTGACCTGAGCTTCTGGGCGGGGATCATTACGGCCGGCGCTGTCACCACCGGTCCCGTCGGGCTGATTGCCGGGGCGGCCGGATGCGTCGTATACGGGGGCGCCACTCTTATAGGTTCCGCACGCGCAAAAGCTGTCAAAAAGAAACTTGAGCAGAAATCCTTCAGCCATAAAGAAAAGATGGAAGGCCTCTATGCCCTTGCCGGCCAGATGATAGACACGACGCTGGACCAGGAAAAGGCGGCTGCGCTTGCAAAAGCAGCGAGCGCTTCAAAAGCAAAAGAGCTTTCTGATGAGTTTTCACCCGCCGCCGGGAAGCAAGCCGCGCCTCCTGCAGAGGACAAGAAGAAAGATGTGATATTGGTCACGCGTCCTTCTAATTCCAGCAAGGCAAAGCTGAAACCCAGGCTTGAGCCGTAACTAAACTTTAAATTTTTGTTCTGTTTTTTTCCTCTCCCAGAGGGAGAGGAAATTTTTACCTCCGGCGGCGCTTTCCGGAGAGGGCGACGACGATGCCGTGCAGCGTGCGCACGTCCTGCTGCGTCGGCGCGGCGCGGAAGAAGAAGTTGCGGATATTGCGCAGTAAAGTCGGTTTCTGATCCGGGCTGCGGAAGAAATCGCCCTCGGCCAGTTCTTTTTCAAGCTGTATCAGGAACATCTCGATCTCGTCCTTGTTGGCGGGCGTCGTATGGCCGTCTGCAACGTTGCCCGCATTCTCCACCAGCGTGAAAGGGTTGTCGGCATTCAGCCATGAAAAGCAGGTGAGCAGCACGGCCTGCGCGAGGTTGAGCGACGAGAAGCCGGGATTGAGCGGAATATTGAGGATGGCGTTTGCCATGGCGACTTCGTCGTTCTCCAGCCCCGTGCGCTCGCGGCCGAACATGATGCCGCATTTCTGCTTGCCGCCTGTGTTGCGGCGGCGGATTTCGGTGGCGGCGGTTTCCGGCGAATAGATTTCCTTCGTCATGCCGCGCTCGCGTGCCGTGGTGGCGAGGACAAATTCGAGGTCGGCGATGGCTTCGACGGCCGTGGAATAGAGCTTCGCTTTTTCCAGCAGTTCGATGGCGCCAGCGGACGTCTTGATCGCCATCTCGTTCGGCCAGCCATCGCGCGGATTGACGATGCGCAGTTCCGTCACCGCGCAGTTCAGCATCGCCCGCGCGCACATCCCGATATTCTCCCCCATCTGCGGCCCGACAAGAATGATGACCGGCGCGAAGGAGAGGGCCGTAGGCCGTATGGTTGTATCAGTGCCGGGCATTATAAAATTCCAGTCTTTGGTTCAGCGTGCCTGTGTGGAGTTCGAACAGATGGTTGTCGTAGTCATAGAAATAAAGCGACTGGCCTTCTTCGGGCTGCCGCGGCCGGGGCTCTTTCATCTCCAGCCCTAATGCCTTTATTTTATTTATATATTCAGGCAGGGATTGTTCGTTTGTTTTGAAGGCGATGTGATTGTATGTTTTTGAGGACAATGGGTCGCCTTCCATTAAGGCAATCCAGACGCCGTTGATATCAAAAAAACGTTCTTTCGAAATTGAAAATGTTTTGTCACCGCTGTCATATATTTGCCTGCCGCCCAGGACGCGGGTAACAATCTCCGATGTCCGGCCGATATCTTTGACGATGAGCGTGATATGGCTTAGGCCTTCGATCATTTTATGAGCCGCGAATGGACGCGAATAAACGCGAATTATTATTTTGAACCACAGATGAACGCAAATGGACACAGATGAAGAAGTTATCCGTGTTTATCTGCGTCCATCTATGGTCAATAATTTCTTTTATTGATCTAGCCTGCGGCGCAGATTTTAATTCGCGTTTATTCGCGTGCATTCGCAGTCCCAACCTTAATCTACCCGTGCGCGGCCTGTGACGGGGCAGCGCTGTTCAGCACGGTCGTCAGGCGCTTGCGGACGCGGTCTTTGCCGAGCAGGGCGGCGACTTCGCCGTGCGGCGGTGTTTTTTCTTCGCCGGTCATGGCGAGGCGGATGGTCATGAAGACGGCGCGGTCTTTGAGGCCGAGGTCCTTGGCGATGCCTTTCATGATGCCTTCGACTTCCGTCGGCTGGGCGTTGGCGAACGCATCGAGGAACTTCTGGATGATCTCGTTCTGTTTCGCGACATCCGGGCATTCCTTGGTCAGGCGCTCGCGTGTCGGGGCAACATAGCCGAAGTCATAGTATGAATTGCAGCCGAACAGGATTTCACCGAAACGGCCGCAGCGTTGCGCCACGACAGTAAGCACGTTGTCGGCATAAGCGGGGTCAGCCTTCATCGCCGCTTTAAGCTTCACGAGGTCTTCAGGCACGGTGTCTTTAAACGGCATATCCTGATGCAGCGAGTTGCTCGCGGAAAGGTTGTTGTCGATCAGGTAATCAAGATATTTGCCGAACTGGTCGCGCAACTGGTCCTTCGTCAGCGCGGACATATACTTGCCGTTGATGAACAGCAGCAGGTCCATATCCACGACCGGGCCGGTGCTGGGCAGGGCTTCGTAAGTGACCTTTTCAGCAAATTCCGACAGCGGATAAATATCCTTGCCTTCCGGGTGCGCCCACATGATGCGGTAGAGGAAGTTGCAGAAGGCTTCCGGCAGCAATCCCTGACGACGGAACCAGGAAATGTTGGTGTCGCCGCTGCGCTTGGAAATCTTGCGTTTTTGCTTGTCACGCAGGAGGACGGTGTGCAGGAACCTCGGCATCTTGTAGCCGAGGAAGCGGTAGATCAGCACGTGCTTCGGCGCGGAAGAAATCCATTCCTCGCCGCGGATGACGATGGTGATGCGCATGAAGTGGTCGTCGACGACGGAGGCGAGGTGATAGGTCGGGATGCCGTCTGATTTCAGCAGGACGCCGTCATCGAGCACGCTGGTTTCGAACGAGATGTTGCCGCGCACGAGATCGTGGAAGGTGATGGTTTCATTCTTCGGCACTTTGAGGCGCACGACATTCGGTTCGCCAGCCGCGAGGCGCTTTTCGGCTTCAGCCTTATCGAGATTGCGGCAATGGCCGTCGTAGCCGGGAGAGACGCCTTGGGCCTGCTGGGTTTTGCGCACGAGGTTGATGCGCTCTTCGGTGCAGAAGCAGTGATAGGCGTTGCCATCCTTGACGAGCTTGTCCGCCGCGAGCTTGTAAAGCGGCAGGCGCTGTGTTTGCAGGTAGGGGCCGTAATCGCCGCCGAAGGTGAGACCTTCGCTGGGGCAAGTGCCGAGCCATTTCAGCGCGTCGACAATTCCCTCGACTGCGCCGGGAACGGTGCGCGCGACGTCGGTGTCTTCAACGCGCAGGATATAAACGCCGTGGCTCTTGAGCGTGACAGCCTTGTGCAGCACGGATTGCATCGCCGTGCCGATATGCGGAAAGCCCGTCGGCGACGGCGCAACCCGCGTCACCTCGGCGCCCGCGGGCAGGTTGGCGCGCTCGGGGAAGAGCTTTTCAAAGTCTTCCAGTGTTTTGCAGTCGGCGAAGGTGGTCATTGTTTTATTTCCTTAATATTCCATAAGTAACAGAGGTTTAAAGTAACATAGTTGGGGTGGGAAGCAAATGGAAAGAAGGGGGTGGAAACCGCGAATGGACGCGAATTAACGCGAATATTCACACTTCCCGTCATTCCGCCGAAAGCCGGAATTTCTTTACCGACTGCGACGATCAACGATCTGTGGCCCCAGATCGTTGATCCGGCTTTCGCCGGGATGACGAACTATTTATTCGCGTTTATTGGCGTCCATTCGCGGTTAATTTGTCATCCTGAGCGCAGCGAAGTATCTCCGTTAGTTGCAGATGTACCGAGATCCTTCGCTGCGCTCAGGATGACAGGAGAGCGGTTACCCCGTCACAATATCCGTGAACTTGTTGGTAATCGGATAGCGCCTGTCCCGCCCGAACGCCTTGCGCGAGATCTTCACGCCGGGGCAGGCCTGGCGGCGTTTGTATTCGGCGCGGTCGAGGAGTTTCCAGACACGGTTGACGGTGGCGAGGTCGTGGCCGCGCGCGACGATGTGGGGGATGTCCATTTCGTCTTCGATGATGCAGTAGAGGATATCATCGAGCACCTTGTAGGGCGGCAGGCTGTCTTCGTCCTTCTGGTTCGGGCGCAGCTCGGCGGTAGGGGGCTTGGTGATGATGCGCTCGGGGATGACGCGGCTTTTTGTATTGCGCCATCTTGCAAGTTCGAACACGGTCATCTTGTAAACGTCTTTGAGCACATTGTAGCCACCGCACATGTCGCCGTAGAGCGTCGCGTAGCCGACCGACATTTCGGATTTGTTGCCGGTAGAGAGCACCATGTAACCGCTCGCGTTCGACATCGCCATCAGGAACACGCCGCGCGAGCGCGCCTGGATATTTTCGGCGGCGAGACCTTTTGAACTTTCGGTGGTGGCTTGTTTGATCATCACATCGAAAGCTTCCATCGCGGGCTTGATGGAGACGGAGCCGTGCTTGATGCCGAGCAGTTTGCTGCATTCGGCTGCATCGTCAAGGCTGTCTTGTGAAGTATAGGGTGAGGGCATCATAAAGCATTGCACGCGGTTTGCGCCGAGCGCATCGACGGCGATTGCGGCGGAGAGCGCGCTATCAATCCCGCCCGACATGCCGAGCAGGATGCCGGGAAAACCGTTCTTGTTCACGTAGTCGCGCAGGCCGAGGACGAGAGTCTGATAGATGGATTCAAGACCCGTGAGCCGGCCCGGAGCGGCTTCGCAGGATTTGCATACAAAGCTTCCTCTCCCGTTCTGCGGGAGATGATTGAGGTGAGGGTGTGGTGAAGCGGGGTGAGGTGTTTGCTGAGAGACACCCTCACCCTCCCCACTAAAGTGGGTCCCCTCCCTCTCCCGCAAAGCGGGCGAGGGTGTATATTCCCAAATGGCCGTCGAGACATATTCTGTGTGGCTGGGGAGTTCCGTGAGCGGTTTGCCTTTACTGTCGAGCACGAACGAAGCCCCATCGAACACCAGCTCGTCCTGCCCGCCGATCTGGTTGACGTAGACGAGGGGCAGGCTGCTTTCATGCACGCGCTGCTCGGCGATCTGCTGGCGGATATGGGTTTTGTTGACTTCATAGGGGCTGCCGTTCGGCACGATAAGAATTTCCGCGCCGCTCTTCTTGAGATGCGCAGTGACATCGGGATACCACATATCCTCGCAGGTCATGATGCCGAGCTTGGCGCCTTTGAATTCGACGGGCAGCGGCAGCGGCCCCGGCTCGAACACGCGCACTTCATCAAACACGCCGTAATTCGGCAGGTGGTGCTTGAAACGTTTGGCGACGATTTTGCCGTCATGTAGCAGCATGGCCGTGCTGTAAACCTTGTTTTCGTGTCTCCATGGTGCGCTAATAACTATCCCCGCATTGCCGTCAATTTCTTTGGCAAGCTGTTCAACGTCTTTCATGACATGATCGATGAAGGTGGGCTTCAGGATAAGATCATCCGTCGGATAGCCGACGACCACCATCTCCGTGAAAACGATCAGGTCGGCCTGGCTCTTATGCTGCGCGTAAACATCCTTGATCTTTTTGATGTTGCCGGGAATATCGCCGACCGTCGGGTTGAGCTGGGCGAGGGTGATGGTGAAGTGGTTTGTCATGTGTTGAGAATAGCAGAGGCGGGATTTGTTTACCAATTGAAATTATAGGCATATTCTTCTCCTCTCCCGCTTTGCGGGAGAGGCTGGGTGAGGGTGGTCAACGCAGTTGACAAGCGCCGACAGGCGCTCTTATTGCACGACACCCTCATCCCAACCTTCTCCCGCAGAGCGGGAGAAGGAGTAAAAGGCAATGTGTTTATATAGCCCCCTCAAGCGCCAGCCTCAGCGTGTTTTCAATCGTCCTGAGCTTGTCGGGGTGCACGATCTTGAGGCCGAAGTTGTCGCGGATGTAGAAGACGTCGACGGCGCGGCTGCCGAAGGTGGTGACTTTGGCGGCGGAGATTTGCAGGCCCTGCGCGGTGAGCGCCGAGGTGATGGCGTAGAGGAAACCGGGTCTGTCGCTGCCGTTCACTTCGATCACGGTGTTGCTGACGCTGGCGTCGTTGTCGATGATGACGCGCGTGAGGTTTTTGAACAGCGCGGATTTCTTGGGCGCGGTTTTCTGCTTCTCGCGGATTTCGGCATTAAGGTCGAGCTTGCCTTCGAGCACGGACTTTATCGTTTTTGTGAGGAAGACGCTGTTTTCGTAGACATGGCCTTTCAGGCTTTGGATCTGGAACACGTCCTGCGCCATGCCGTTACTCAGCGTAAAGATGCGCGCGGCGACGATGGAAGCGCCGCTGGCCGCCATTGCACCTGACAGCAGCGAGAAGAGGCCCTGCCTGTCCGGCGTGGTGACGGTGACTTCGGTGTGGTCCTGCTTCGGGCGCTGGGTAATATTGATGACGGTCTTGCCGACCTCGACATTGTCGTTGTACGGCAGCAGATGCGGCAGGGATGTTTTAACGTCGGACATCGCCTCGGCGGATTTGTGGTAGAGATCGGCGAGCAGGCCGGATTTCCACTGGTTCCAGCGCTCGGGTCCGACAGCCATGATATCCGCGGTAGTGAGGATGGTGAGCAGCTTGAGGCGCTCCGGCGATTGCACGACGGAAACAAAATCCGCGATGGTCTTCGCATCATTGAGATCGCGTTTGAAAGCGGTCATGGTCATGGCGAGATGTTGTTCGACAAGCCAGGCTACAGTTTCCGTTTCCTCTGGCGAGAGGCCGAGCAGGGGGCAGATTTCTTTTGCTATCTGCGCGCCGGACTCAGAATGTTTTCCTCCTGTACCCTTGGCAATATCATGCAGGAACATCGCGGCATAAAGCGCGCGGCGTGAGTGTATCTTCGGGAACAAATCGGAAGCAAGCGGCGCTGCCGAGGCCAGGTCGCCCTTTTCAATCTTGTGCATCATGCCGATGGCGTGGATGGTGTGCTCATCCGCTGTGAAAGAATGGTACATGTCGTATTGCATATGTGCGATGATGTTTTTGAAATCGGGGATCAGCGCGCCCAGCACATCCGCCTCGTTCATGCGGCGCAGCGTCTGCTCCGCGCGCGCGGGGTCAAGCAGGATTTCGAGGAACAGCGGGCAGGCTTCGTCGCTGTGCTGCCGCAGTGCCTCGAGAGAATGGCGCATGTGGCGCAGCGCATCGGGATGGATGTCGATGTTCGATATCTGGCTCACCCTGAAAATGCGGACGATCTCGGCGGGATTTTTTTTGAAGGTGGCCGGGTTCGTGACCGTCAGGCGGTTGGCCTTGACGGGGAAGCCTTCGACTTCTTCCTCCAGCACAAGCTTCTGTGCCTTCAGCGACTGCGCCTCGATCTTGGCGCAGAGGATGCGCGTGAGGTGGCCGACTTCGCGTGCGAGCAGGAAGTAATGCTTCATGAATTTTTCAGCGCGCACGTTCGGCTCGGAATCCTTGTAGCCCATGAGTTCGGCGATGAGCGGCTGGCTGTCGAACGAGAGGCGGTCATTGGCGCGTCCGGCGATGAAGTGCAGATGGCAGCGCACAGTCCAGAAGAAATGTTGCGCTTTCCACAGCGTCGCGGCTTCGGCGGAGGTGAGGATATCCGCATTCACCATGTCTTCGGGTTTGTGCACGCCGTAGAGGAAGTTGGCGGTCCAGAGCAGGGTATGGATATCGCGCAGCGCGCCTTTGCTCTCCTTGATGTTGGGTTCGAGCTGGTAGCGGCTGTCGCCCATCTTGCGGTGACGCAGGTCGCGCTCGTCGAGCTTGGCGGAGACGAAGTAGCCGGGCGGCGTTTTCCTGACGTGCTGCTGGTAGGCTTTCTCAAGCTTCATAAAGACTGCCTTTGAGCCCCAGACCAATCTTTTTTCCAGAAGACTTGTAAGAAAGGAAATATCCTCATCCATCGCCGTTTCGCAGTCCTTGAGGGTGCGGGCGGAGGCGCTGACCTTAAGCCCGGCGTTCCAGAAGTGGCTGTTGAGCGATTCTATCAGCTTCTTCGTCTGGCGGCTGAAAGGCTGTTCCTGCATGAAAACAAGGTCGATATCGGAATAGGGCGCGAGTTCCTTGCGGCCATAGCCGCCGAGAGCGATGATGACGGGCGCTTCGCTTTTATCCGCATCGCCGAAGCCCAGTTCCGCCAGGTCATGGATGGTTTTATCAATTAAATCAGAGTATTTATGCTGGAATTCGTATCCGGCATTGTAATTATCGCCGGATTTAATGAAGGTCTCTTTCAGGGCTTTAAGCTGGCTATTAACTAACAGGGATATACCTTTGATATCTAATTGGGAATTCTTTGGCATGGCGGTTGATTTTGTCATGATGTAATTAAATTTCCTTAAACGCACTTTTCTGATGCACTAAGTTCCAAAGGATGCTACGAATATTCTACTAACAAAAAGCGTCAAAGAAAACCATTTGTTCACAGCGGGGTGCGCGCATGTTTGTATTCTATGATACCGAGACGACCGGGCTAGATATGGACTTCACGCAGATATTGCAGATCGGTATGCTCTTCACCGACGACGACCTGAACATCCTCTCCACTAAAAAGATCGACTGCCGCAACTCTGTGTGGGATGTGCCCGCACCGGCGGCGCTGCTGACCACGGGTTTCACGCCGGCTAACCTCAAGGCCAGCAAGAACTCGAACTTCGACATGATGCAGGAAGTCAACCGCTGGCTCCGCAGCCAGCACTGGCCGCTCACCTTTGTCGGCTATAACAACATTGACTATGACGAGCCCGTCCTCGCGCAGAACTTTTATCAGAACCTGCTCTTCCCCTACCTGACCTCCAGCAAGAGCCAGATCGAGGGCCAGCCCAACGGCCGCGCCGATGTGCTGTACATGGTGCAGATGGCGGCGCTCTATACGCCGGGCGTCCTGAAGCTGGATGCGCTGAACAACAGCGGCACGCCCAGCCTGACCCTGAAGAACGTCGCCGCCCAGAACGGCGTGGGGCTCTCCGATGCGGATGCGCACGATGCGCTGAACGATATCAAGGCGACGCTCGGCGTTGCCAAGCTCATCAAGAAAGCCGCCCCGCATATCTGGGACCAGGGGCTGGCGCTCTCAACGGTCGAAGGCGTCGACAAGTTCCTCAATGACCACGAGATCTTCACCTTCGCGCGGTTCATGTACGGCAGGACGGACAAATCAAGCGTGATGACCTCGCTCGCCGAACGCAAGGGCAGCAAGACGCAGGCGCTGTTTGACCTCAGGGTCGATCCCGCGCCTTACCTGGCGATGAGCGTCGACGAGCTCAAAGACGTGTTCCTTTTAAAAAAGGGAAGCCCTTTCGTGCTGGCCCGCAAAGAGTCGCAGCCTATACTGATGCCAATGGAATATTCGGATGCCGTGCTGAGGGAAAGCGACGACGTCGCGCTTTTCAAACGGCGCGCCAAGGCGCTGAAGGCGGATCCCGCTTTCCTGGAGAAGGTCGCCAGGGCGATGCTTCTGGCGAAGCAGGCGCAACTCGCGGCAGGGCCCCAGTTCTCTTCGAAGATGCCGGAAGTGCTGATCAACAAAAGGGTGGCCGCGCCGGCACGCGGGAAGCTGGATGCGTGGTCGAAGGAATTCCGCGACGCCGCAAACTGGCATGACCGCGCCGTACTGGCGGGAGATTTTAACGCGCGTTTCAAGGATGAACTGACGGCTGATCCGCTGCTGGAGCGTTTCGGTAAGCTTGCGACACGGCTTGTGTTCGAGCATGCGCCGCAGGAGCTGACCGCCGCAAAGCAGGAAGCCATGAATAAATTCATCGCCAACCGCATCCTTAACCCTGATCTCAAAGCCCCTTACATGACGATCGCCCGGGCCCGCAAGGAACTCGCGAAAATAGAAGCAGACCGCGCTGATCCCAAGGGCAAGAAGTGGAATGAAGTGACAACTGCGGATATCACGAACCTGAAGGGTTACTACACGCGCATGGAAACGGCCTATGCGAAGTACTACCAGCCGCAGCAACAACCGCCCGCGAACAACAACGACATGTCCGCGCTGCAGGTGCCTCCTGTGCTGGTGGTGAAGAAGCCGAATGTCGGGAATATTCAGCCGAAGCCGTAAGTTTGGGCTGATGTGAAGATTACAAAACCACCCGCGCTTTGATGTGCGGGTGGTTTTTTATTATCCCGGATGAGCAAATCTATAGCTATCGTCACCCCCGCCGGGGGGTAGCGCGTCGGCGCGTCTTGTAAAGGGCTCATATGACCCTAGACAGGCTTCCGGATCCCCGCACAAGGCGGGGATGACGAGGATTTTAATTTTTCAGCGTTTCTTTCAACCGATATAAAGCATCCAATGCTTCCTTGGGCGAGAGGGTATCTGGGTTGAGCCCTTTCAGCGCTTCTTCGGTGGCGGAAGTTTTTGCAACGGCCTGCGCGGGGGCGGCGCTGAAGAGAGGCAGGTCTTCGGCGACGGATTTTAGGGATTTGCTGCTTTTCTGGCCTTCGATGGTTTTTAAAACTTCTTCCGCACGCGTGATAACGGTCGGCGGCAAACCCGCGAGCTTGGCGACGTGAATACCGTAGGAGCGGTCAGCGGTGCCTGCGGCGATTTCGTGCAGGAAGATGATACTGTCCTTCCATTCCTTCACGCGCATGGTGTGGCAGGCGAGGTGGGGGAGGGTTTTGGTGAGTTCGGTTAGTTCATGATAGTGCGTCGCGAACAGAGCGCGGCATTTGTTCACTTCGTGCAGGTATTCAAGGCATGCCCAGGCGATCGAGAGACCGTCATAGGTCGCTGTGCCGCGGCCGATTTCGTCGAGGATGACGAGCGAATGTGCAGTCGCTTGATTGAGGATTGTTGCAGTCTCAACCATCTCGACCATAAAGGTGGAGCGTCCGCGCGCGAGATCGTCCGCCGCGCCGACGCGGCTGAACAAACGGTCGACGGCGCCGATATGCGCCGAGGCGGCGGGCACGTAAGAGCCCATCTGCGCCATCAGCACGATCAGCGCGTTCTGCCGCAGGAAGGTTGACTTACCCGCCATGTTGGGGCCGGTGAGGAGCCAGAGTTTGCCTTTATCGACCAGCGCACAATCGTTGGCAATGAAATCGGTATTGCTTTGCTTCTTGAGTGCAACTTCGACGACGGGGTGGCGACCACCCTTGATGGTGAAGGTGACGCTGTTATCGACTTGCGGGCGCGTATAGTGGTGTGTGATGGCGAGTTCGGCAAGCGAGGCGGCGACATCCAATCCGGCGAGTGCTGTGGCTGTCTTGGCGATCAGTTCGCCTTGGGCGAGCACTTCCTGTACCAGTCCCGCAAACAATTCCAGTTCCAGCGCCAGCGCTTTCTCGGCGGCTTCGGAGATTTTACGCTCGAGTTCGGCAAGCTCCGTCGTGGTGAAGCGTGCCGCATTGGCCATGGTCTGGCGGTGGATAAAGTCGGCGGTGTTGGCGAAGAGCTTGTCGGCGTTGTTGGTGGTGACTTCGATGAAGTAGCCGAGGATGTTGTTGTGCTTGATCTTGAGCGTCGAGACGCCGGATTTCTGCACGTACTTTGCCTGCAGCTGCGCGATATGCAGGCGGCTTTTGTCGCGCAGTTGGGTGAGTTCATCGAGCTTCGGCGAATAGCCGCGCGCGATAAAGCCGCCATCGCGCGTCAGCACGGGCAGTTCGGTTGCGAGGGCGCGGTCGAGCTGGTCGATGAGCGGGTGATGCGCGCCCCACATCTTTAATGTGTTGAGGGCGGCTTTGATACCTTTCGGCAGTTCAGATTTATCAATCAAACGGTGAAGTTGCACCGTCTGCGCCAGCGTATCGCGGATGCAGGCGAGATCACGCGGACCTCCGCGATCCAGACTTAAACGGATAAGAGCGCGTTCAATATCGGCGCACTGGCGCAGGAAGCCGCGCGTATCATCGCGGACGAGACCGGTCTTCACAAAGAAATCCACCATATCGAGGCGGTGGTTGATTTCCTCGGGCTGTGTCAGCGGCATGGAAAGGTGACGGGCGAGCAGGCGTGCGCCGCCGCCGGTGACGGTCATATCCATCGTCGAGAGCAGGCTGCCCTGACGCTGGCCATTCAGCGTATGTGTGAGTTCAAGGTTGCGGCGCGTGGCAGCATCGATCTCCATCACCGAGCCGAGCATGAGTTGCTTCGGCGGCGAGAGGCGCGGGAATTTGCCCTTCTGTGTCAGCTCAACGTAATCAATTAATGCGCCAGCGGCAGCAATCTCCGCGCGGCTGAACGCGCCAAAGCTTTCCAGCGTGCCGACGCCGAAAATCTTTTCAAGACGCTTACGCGCGTTTTCACTGTCGAAGCGGCTGTGTGGCTGAACTGTTAATTTTGTTTTAAAATCGCTGAAAGCATCGAACAGCGCCGGTTGCTGCACCAGCTTTTCCGAGACAAGGATTTCACCGGGGTTCACACGTTCGAGCGTCGCGCCGAGGTCTTTGGCGAACAGCGGCTGCAGCGTGAAATCTCCCGTTGAAAGATCAAGCCATGCGATGCCCATCGCGCTGCCGACGTCAGCCAGCGCCGTCAGGTAATTGTTCGCGTTCTTTTCAAGCAGCGTGTCTTCGGTGAGCGTGCCCTGCGTGATGACGCGGATAACGTCGCGCTGCACCAGCGCTTTATAGCCGCCGCGCTTCTTGGCTTCCTCCGGTGTCTCAACCTGTTCGCACAACGCGACCTTGTGGCCGAGCTTGATGAGGCGGGCGAGGTAGGCTTCGTGGCTGTGCCACGGTACGCCGCACATGGGTGTTTCGCCGCGCTTGGTGAGGGTGATGTCGAGCGCGGCCGCAGCCGTGATCGCATCGTCAAAAAACAGCTCGTAAAAATCGCCCATGCGGTAGAACAGCAGGCACCCGGGATACTGCTCCTTGACGGCGTGATACTGCGCCATCATGGGCGTAAGTGTCGTTATCTCGGGTGCGAGTTGCGGCTGCGTCATGGGAACCTGATTATTTTGCTTTCACAGCAGATTAAACGCGGCATGCAGGGCTGTCCACCTGTTGTTTCTTGAAACGTAAATCCCGCCCCGCCTATCAACACCAAAATTTGCTTTTGGCCTTGTTAGTATATAAGCTTGTTGTGGGTCATAACCTATTGATTATGTAAATAATAGTACAAGTTTAATCAAATTCATGGTATAATCCCAAGACGGGTGGGGCATGGGCAGACGCGGTTTTACTTTCGCTGAAATGTCAGCTGTTCTTGTTATAACGGGCATGCTGCTGGTGCCCGCGGCACAACTCATGCAAAATTATTACGCCGCCAAAGCCGTTTCCGATACCCAGCAATCGATGAACACTTTTTTATCGGGATTGAGCCAGTATTTTAACACTTATAGCCGCTTTCCCTGTCCGGCCTCTATATCGGCGCCTCCCGGTCCGGCCTTCGGCGTCGCCACGGATTGCACGGATCACTCCGTTCCTGTCGGTTCCTGCAATGCGGATTACTGTGTCATCGGAGGCACGGGCAAAAACGGCCCTGTCCGCATACGTGTTGGCGCCATTCCCTTCGTGCAACTGCGCGACGGACAAAGTTTTCCGGGCGAGCCTTTAAACACGTATGCAGCATCTAGTCCGGCGGTGGCACGTTTCCCCACCGGCAGCGGGGATACGGTGGACGGATACCAAAACCGGCTCGTTTATGCCGTGACAGAAATACAGGCCACAAGCGGTTATTTGCAAAACGACGGCGGCATAAATATCCAGGACCAATACGGGAACGAGATTAACCAATATGCGGATTACGTTTTAATCAGCCATAACAGGCAGGGCCTGGGCACGTATAATTATGATGGAGCCAAGCAAGGCACAAGCTGCAGCGCGGATACCGGCTTCGAGAAGGCGGATTGCAAGGATGCCACCACGGTGGCGGCGCCCAACGCGGCTGTTTTTGTGGATGCGCTGTACAGCAACGCGCCCGGGCCCAATTTTTTTGAAGATACCCTTCTTTACCGCCCCTGGATGCCTTATTTCCTGTGGGAGGTGACGCCCGCCAACCCCAACAATATAACCAACCTGAATACCGGCAATGTCGGTGTAGGTTTGATGGCCCCGACAGAAAAACTTCATCTCAAGGATGGCAACCTTGCGGCAACGGGTGATTTATATACTCACACCCTGTGCGACACCAACCCGACCCCCAATTGTTTCACGACGGATATTATTGCCGGGCCAGTCGGCATGCCCGTGCTTCCTGCCGGCCTCAGCGTCCCCCAACCCGGCCTTTGCCCGGCTGGCCAGGCGATGAGCGGGATTGCCAATAGCACGGGATCATGCGCCGCCACTTTGACAGCATCAGGTTCAGGCACCTGTCCCGCCGGCCAGTTCGCCTACGGCTTCACCTACGACACGGTAGCTAAAACAATGACAATGCTTTGCAGGTAACAAGAATGGTCCACTCAGGCGGCAGTAGGAGCAGGGAGAGGGCACGGGAGGGCGGGTTCTCGCTCATCGCCATCGCGACCATGTCTGTCGTCATGGGCCTCATGCTGGATGCATTTATATACACTTACAAGCAGGTGCAAATGCAGGACAGGCAGGCCAACCTGAACTATTCCATGCTGCAACTCGCGAACAGCATGGAGAATTATTTGTCAAAGAACTCCCAATACCCATGCCCGGCCGCCATTCAGGGTGTGACTTCCAACAACACCGCTTATGGCGCGGCGACAGACTGCACCGATCAGTCGGTCGCCATTGGAACCTGCGGCGCCCCCGGAACGGCCAAGGCTTACTGCGTCACGGAAAATCCGCCGGGCTCGGGGATCCGTATCCGGATCGGGGCCCTTCCTTTCCGCGACCTCAATATCGACAAGGAAGATATCCTGGATGTCTATAAAAACCAGTATACCTATGCGGTAACGGAAACGCAGGCGGTCGCCACTTCCGCTGCCAACCCTGCAGGCACTTTTAACGTCAATCTTCCTGGCGCCATTCACGTGCATGATACGGATCCGGTGCATAACGTTTGCTATACCCCGGGCGTGAACAACTGCATCGCCGGACATGCCGTGGATGCAGTCAAGAATTTCATCCTGATTGGCGGCGGCTCCGGTCACATGGGCGTTTACAGCCCGGATGGCACGCTCAGCGGCATCGCCTGCGCCGGAGCAGGCTCCGATGTGCAAAACTGCCTGTGGACGACAAGCCCTTCCTCCATGCTGGGGACTTTCAATTCCGCCCCGCATTCAACGCAGGCCGGCGCAACCCATTTTGACGATACCATCATGACGGATACCGACCTGTGGCAATGGATATACGTATGGGACCAGACAAACGCGGACCCTAACAGCATTTATAACCGTCTCCCCGCCAACATGGGTATCGGCACGAACGCGCCCCGCCAGAAACTGGAAGTGCAGGGCAACCTTCGCGTCGAGAGCGCCCTTGTCGCCACGCCGCCTCTCGGCAACACGCAAAACACGCGGGTCTGCACCGATACGGCTGCCGGCGGCGGCACTAACTGCTTCCCGCCCGGCTTGCTGGGAGGCAACCCCTCGACGGGCGGCGGCATGGCATGTCCCGCCAATTATATTGTGGGCGGAATTGCCAATTCGGCGCCTGGATGCGTGTTCGCTTTCGGGAATGTCAACGGCGGCTGCACAGGCACCACTTTTGTCACCGGCTTCAATTACACTTATGCGGGCGGATTCGCGTTAACGGTAACCTGCACGGATATTTCCGGCGCGCCTGCCGGAACAGCGTCGCTGCATTGATTAAAGGGAAACGGTTTTATTTAAGGACATGCGCATGCAAGGGAATAATATAAAGCGGCAATTGTTGCGCGGATTTACGCTCATGGAGATCGCGGTTTCCATCACGATCCTGGGCCTGCTGGCCCGCGGATTTATCGTGAACTACACCAACTACGAGAAGCAGCAGCAGTTCAAGCAGGAAATCGCCGGCGTCCAGGGAGCTGCCTGGGCTATCGTGGCTTACCGCAGCATATATAACAGTTACCCGTGCCCGGCCCCGATCAACATACCGCGCACCGATCCGAAGTACGGCTATGCATCGGATTGCACCAGCGCTGCTGTGGCTCCCGGCACATGCGGGGCTGCAGGCGCCACGGGATATTGCGTTGCGAACAGCACCCGGATTCCCGCGCTTACCAACCCGCGCATACGCACCGGCACGATCCCCTTCCGCACGCTCAACATGCCGGAAAACGTCGCGATCGACGCCTATGGCGATGAGATCATGTATGCCGTAACGGAAGCACAGGCGCAGGGGCTTGCTTATAACCCGACAATAGGCGGGATTTCTGTTATAGACGGAAGCGGGGCTGGCCATACCCGTATCCAGCCGCCGAATAGCGGTGATTACGTTGTCTATTCCCTTGGCCCCGACAGGGCAGGGGCTTATGCCCGCGGCGGCATTCCTTCCGGCGTGGCCTGCGACCCGGCCACCACTGAATGGGACAATTGCGCGTTTAGCGCGGGAACGCCCACGGCCATTTTCAGGGAAGTCTCCTATAACACCGCTGGCACCACAAAACAGATGGATGATATCCTGGTCCACTATATTCCCATGGCGCCGACCCTCTGGGCCCGTAATCAGGCCAGCCCTGCCGACATTTATGGCGTAAATCAGGTCGGTACGACCGGGAAAGCGGGAGAGGATTTTAATTTTAACGTCAACCTCACCCTCAACCCCGCCGCCTATCCCACGGCGCGGCTGCAGGTTAACGGCAACACGCTCATCGTTGGAAAAACGTCAGCTAACCAGTATTGCGATGTGAACGACGCGAACTGCTTTCCCGCCGGCATGATCGCGGGCACGACAGGAAGCCAGTGCCCGACGCAATTCCTGACAGGCATCGCAAATGCGACTTCAGTATGCAGTAACGGCACGCTCACCGTCACATGCGGCTTCAGCGGTGGCGGCGTTCCGCTGGTTCTCCAGACACTCCAGAACGGGAAGCTTGGCTGCCAGCACATGTCCTGCCTGGCGGCGACGAGGATCGGCTCCTGCGGCGGCGGGAGTTATTCATTGGCTGAATCGCCGCATGGAACAATCCTCGGCCCTTTCACAACGGCATGTATGAATGACAGCTTTAAATGTAAGGACGGGAACTGGATCGACACACCGTCGGGCTTCTGTTGCCAGTCGGCGTGGAGCCATACGGCAACCTGCCCGGATGGAACCGACACCTATACCTTTGGCCGTACAGCTGATGACTGCACAGCCTGTATCCAGGGATCTGCTTTCAACAATTCGGGCACTTGCCCGGCTCCGGCACCGGCACCAGCCCCATCACCGGCTCCGGCTCCAGCTCCATCACCAGGACCGTCACCAGGGCCATCACCAGCTCCGGCACCAGGGCCATCACCAGCTCCGGCGCCAGGACCATCACCAGCTCCGGGACCAGGACCATCACCGGGACCATCACCAGCTCCGGGACCAGGACCGTCTCCAGGTCCATCGCCGGCTCCAGCGCCAGGTCCATCACCGGCTCCGGCACCCGGACCAGCGCCTTCACCAGGCAGTGGCGGCACAGGCGGCTTTGGCGGGTAATTGGATCGTTGCAAGAGGGGGCTGCTGCTGCACCATGCGCATGCCTGTGGATTGGCATGTTTTATATATGAAAATAAAATAGTAATTTACAAAATGCAATTTTCTCTCTACCTATTGACCGCGTGTGAGAGAATCCCTTACTGTCTCAAACACTTCGTGATTCCGTAGCTCAGTGGTAGAGCATCTGACTTTTAATCAGAGGGTCGTGGGTTCAAGTCCCACCGGGATCACCATTTATCTCCTTGAAAATGTGTATAAAATAGCGTCAGAGCCTTTTCCTGACGTGTTTTTGTGCATTCTGTAGAAAGTGTATTCTCATGCCGCCTCGTGTCCCCAAGAATCCCCCCGTGAAGCCCCGGTCTGTAAACACGGTGCAAACACGGGGCGTGGTAATGCCTAAGAAGTTTGCGTTTAAGAAGGCTGTTCAAGAACCCCTCTCAATCAAATTCTGGTCTTCTGTTTGGGACCTATTAGATGCCGAGTGGCGGGAGGAGGAGAGGATTAAAATCCTCTCCCCCAGACAATGCAGAAAGCTTGCTCTCGCATTTGCTGGCATTAAGAAGTTCTCTTACATTCTTAAAAGCATGGAAGAGGGATATATCTATTATCCCCTTTCAAAAGACACCTATGAAAGGCATTTACATGAGTGGGATATATTTGGTCTCGTTATGATTAAGGGGCTTGAAGAGAAGTATTTGAAAAAATTGCGTCCGAAGTGGCATAAAGATATTTCATGGCAAGAGCTAATCAAAGAACTGAAAATTATCGCACGGCGCAAGGAAACGTCTCAGAGATTCTTTGAGTTGTGGAATCTATATATACGCAGAAATAGCCTCATTTCTTTTATTGAAGAAATGAGACCATATGACACAGAACTTAAGTCATTTGAGGCAAATGTTCCGAAAGTAATGCAACGGTACATCTATGCGTTTTGGATGCACAGTAAGGGCTACAAAGGTGGACGTGATAAAACAGCTCTGGGGAATCAACTATTTAAAGTCATACAAGACGCGCTAGACAATCCCAAAACCGACACTAACCGCAGGAATTATTACAGCGGTTTGATATCAGGGAAAGGTGGTCTGGTTAGAACGGTTACCCGCCATGGAAGAAGGTCAAAGGAAGACAGAAGAAGAGATTAAGCGCATCTTCCAGGAGCTTCGCCCGCGCGTATTGGCAAAACTATACGATATTGTTTCCTGTGCATTACGCCGGTACGACGAGGTCCAGGCTCCAACAACGGTGCGGATGGCGGATGCGGCCAAGTGGATCGTTGCTGCCGAGCCCGCTACCGGGTATCCACCGGGTACGTTGCTGCGCGCGCTGGAGGAGAACCAGCACAATGCAATGACGGAACGCATGGATAATAATTCTGTGGCCAATGCGTTGATCGACCAGATGAAAAGAGGCCCTTTTGTTGGTGGCGTGAATACCCTATTCCAACTCCTGATGGTCGATGATTCAGTGAAGTTTGACCGGTCATTTCCAAAAACGGCCCAGCATCTGTCAAAGAAGCTGAAGCAGTACAGACCAGCACTGAAAAAAGCCGGTATCAACATAGACTTCCCGCCGCGAGACAAAAGCGGGCAGAAGGTCATCATCTGGATGGACGGGCATGGGAGTGTCGAACGCGCCAAAGAACTGGCTGAAGAAAAAGAGAAAAGCTGCAAATGGTGACGATGGAATGACGGCGGCGGCCACTGATCTACACCGCAGAAAACCGCGCCCCAAAAGGGCCGTGACGATGGTGTAGACGGTGACGGTGTTTTCCTTCCCCTTAGAGAAAGAAAAAAATGGATAAAAAAAGCGAGCTGCGGTCTTGGAAAGAATTATTCCGGGCAAAGAATACAGGATTGGGATCGTCACCGTCTACACAGCCCACACCGCCCACCAAGGACGCGGGCTCCGGCGGTGTTGCCACCTCGATTGCATCGCCACCCGCATCGTCACCGTCCCGCATACCTTACGCGTCCGATGGATTAAATTTATAAAGGATATGAACGTTGTTAAATCCCCGTCGCATAGACTGCTACCGCGCCGCCATAGGAGTTGTGTGTCCGAGGGTATCTTGTTGAGGGGTACTCTTGTGTGCTTTTTTTATACTGAAGAGGTGATTGAAGATGGATACTTTTACAGCTAATATTACGAAGCGGTCGGTGACCCACGCCCACCGAGATGGCAGGAGCTCATTGCAGGACCGCTATGTCCTCCAGTTCACAGACCCAGTCACGAAGAAGCGCAAACAGAAGTTTTTCAAGACACGCAAGGAAGCGGAAGCTGCTAAACATGGCTTGTACACCCAGTTCGACAGTGGTGTGCTTTCGGTGCAGAAGCGGGATCTGACAGTGGAAGAGGCGGCCCAACACTGGCTGAAAAGCTGCGAGGGGAGGGTCGCCAAAACCACCCTTAAGGGATATACGCACCTCGCCGACGCCTACATCATCGGCCCTGCCTTGGTCGGCACGCAGGCCCAGAGAATATCATACACTTGGACCGAGAAGCTGCCGGAGGGCACACATCTGACGCCGATGATTGGCCAGCTCAAGGTTTCAGACCTTACCACGGCAGACATCCGTAGCTGGCTTCAGACGGTTAGACCCAGTAGCAAAAAGTAAAAACAATCACCCGGAAAACCTCTTGTGGTTATGTAGCAATCACCATACGGCATATGATGATGGTTTATTTGGCCCAACCGAAGAAAATGAGGAATTTGTTAGAAGTTTTAAATCCACGTTAACGAGTTTTAAATTGGGACAATGGCGGATGCAGGCTGAGGCCAGCAACGGTCTGTATCAACTACTTTCGATTTGTAGTAAACTGAATGAACAATTTCAGAAGACCACTACAGCTGAGCAACGCCATACTATTGAGGTCTTCGCTAATCAAGCTTTGAATTCAATTAAGGATTTGGGCCCAGTCTCCAAAACAGACCCAAGTTATAAAGCATATAAGAAAGTTGCTCCTGAACTGCTCTCACTTGCAACTAATATTGCAGGCAAAAACTCGATTAAGGAACGTCTCAAGAATGTAGATGCTCTTCGCACAGAATACGCTTTAGAAGCTGGGATGGTTCTTTGCCCTCTTTGTAAAGGCACGGGGCATATGAATGGAGAGAACTGCCCTGCATGTGACGGAGATAAGCGGATGGAAAGGCGAATCGCCGAACAAATAGACGTGAATGATTATAAATTTGTAGATTGTCCGCTTTGTGAAGGTGAAGGTCGCGCGAATGGGGGGAGATGTCCTGTATGCGACGGAGATAAGCAAATGGAAAAGCGAGTCGCTGAACGAATAGATGTAAACGATTATAAATTCGTAGATTGTCCACTTTGTGAAGGTGAGGGTCGCGCGAATGGGGGAAGATGTCCTGCATGTGACGGAGATAAGCGGATGGAAAAGCGAGTTGCTGATCAAATAGACGTGAACGATTATAAATTTGTAGATTGCCCGCTTTGTGAAGGCGAAGGTCGCATGAATGGAGAGAGATGTCCTGCATGTGACGGAGATAAGCGGATGGAAAAGAGAATCGCTGACCAAATAGACGTGAATGATTATAAATCAGTGAGTTGCCCTCTTTGTAAAGGCACTGGGCATATGAATGGAGAGACCTGTCCTGCATGTGACGGAGATAAGCGGATGGAAAAGAGAATCGCCGAACAAATAGACGTAAATGATTACAAACTAGTGGACTGTCCTATCTGTAAAGGCCAGGGGCATATGAACGGAGATGATTGCTCTGCATGCGATGGAAATAAGAAGATGGAGCGGCGATTTGCGGATCGAATAAATTCTTAGCTAACATCTTGATAATGGCAGAGCAAGAAAGGGTTCAAGTCCCTTTAAAGTACATTATCGTGTATTTTCATGCATTATCGTTTCCAGAGGGCGTTACTTTTATAACATACAGTAACATTGAATAAACAATCTACACAATTTCTGTATAGGAAAAGTTTTTGTCAAAAAATCGCACGGTAGAGAAATTGGAAGTAATTAGAAAGAGGAAAGCTGCTTTACAACGCGCCCTTGAAAAAGGGCGTTCGCCAAAGTGGATTCTTCGCCTCTGGGGCAGGTTCATTAAAACGCGGGATTCATTTCAGTGCGTGTGCTGTAATTCGCCTGATCACGTTCAAGCTCATCACATTATTAGAAAGTGTCTCTACCCATGGAGTGCGTTTGACACTGGGAATGGTATTACTCTATGCCGCGAATGCCATGCGCGAGTACATGCGAAATTCAACGGGCGGGCAGACCTCAACCAACCGTTAGGAGAAGGTGATGATCAAGATGAATGGGCATTCCTTTTCGGCTTACTCGTTGACGATTCCTCTTGCAGAGGTCTAAATCAAGACGAGTTTTATTATTTGAGTGATCATGTTTTAAGGTTTTCTACCCGTGTTCAAGGCTATCAAGAGTATTTCGATGCTGTCATGGGCGGTAAAATGAGCCGAATTAAGTTCGCTCACGAAATCTGGCGTCCAATGCCTGAAGTTTGGTACACAGGCTTTGTTGCCCAATTAATTGGAGTGAACCTTTTACAAGCAAAGACTTCTCAGAAGCCTGATGTCTGAAATGGTATCATCGGGTGATCGAGAACGCGAAAGGTACGAATGGACCTGATAAGGGTTTAAGTCCCTTTAAAATGCATTATCGTGTATTTTCATGCATTCCCGTGCATTATCGTTTCCAGAAGGCATGTAAACACGCTGTAAACACGGACTTTTCGGCCATATCCCCACATCGTTTTAATGCTTGTCCTGTAAGGGTTTAGACGCTATCAATAGGGTATCAAGGGTGATGCCAGAGGGTCGTGGGTTCAAGTCCCACCGGGATCACCAGCCTTCACATTCATAAAATTTATAAAGCGTAGGCTGTCGCGCCGTAGCTTTAGCGAAGGCGGACTGGTAACGTTGCAGGGGCGTTTTGGCTTGGCAAGCCATTTCAAATACTTAGACAGAAGGAAGCCCCCAATATGCCTTGGTATGACTACATATCCTACTTTTTTGGCGCCGCTTTTCTTGTCAATGCTATTCCACACTTTGTAAGCGGGACGATGGGTCGGCCTTTTCAAAGTCCGTTTGCAAAACCGCCGGGTGAGGGACTGTCTTCTTCAACGGTAAACGTGCTGTGGGGAGCCTTCAATATCGTCATCGGATATTTGTTGATATGCCAGGTCGGTAATTTTGATCTGCACAATCCGGTTCATGCTATCACCGCCGGAGTGGGCGGATTGCTGATGTCTGTGATCTGTGGCCGCGCCTTTGGCCGCTTTCATGGAGGAAATTCGCCTGCAAACTGACAACGAAGAACCCCGCCCCGCCGGCGCACGGGAGAAGATTGCTAATGCGCAGAGATATGCCGACGGGCAACAGGGGGATGATGGTGCGTGGAGGGATCGCTTCAGGCTCAATCCGTTCTTCATTATCCTCCTCATTGTCGCGGGTGTATTGTTTTATAACAGCAATATCTGGCGCTCCGCTCTCGCTAAAAACATGCAGCATCCGCCGCTCAGCCTTATGCCGGAGCAGGTCATGCTTGCGGTTCCGAAGAGTTTTGAATACAAGGGCTACCATGTCACGGAGGTCGCCAGTTATAGCCTGACGGCGCGCGTCCTTTCTCACGAGCGCTATTATTTTGACAGGGAGAGCGACCTGAGCCCGGTCGACCTGGCGCTTGGCTGGGGCCTCATGACGAATAACAAAGTTCTTTCCCAAATATCTGTTTCGCAGGGTGGCCGGTTCTATCACTGGGACACATCTGACTTTCCGATGCCCGAAGAACAGATTATTTCCAACAGCGCGAACAATCATATTATTCCCGCAACGGATGCCGTCAGAAAAACCGTTGAATCCCTTTACACGGGAGAATGGGTGGCGCTGACCGGATACCTTGTCAATATTTCAGCGGCAGACGGATGGTACTGGAACACATCACTCACAAGAACCGACACGGGGCCGGGCGCCTGCGAAGTATTCTATGTTGAAACGGCCAAGGCGTTTTAATTTTAATAGGTGCGTCTAATGTGTGCATTTTAACATTGCTCTTGACGCCTATGGTGTTTCCAGATAAATTACGAGGGTCACCATTTTTCTTGAAGGTTCGCCATGCGCCGTAACATCATCATCGCCATTGTTCTCAGCCTTACATTGTCCAGCTGCACGACATACCGGGATGCGAGCGGCAACGTGGATGTTGGTGACTCGGTATGCAGCAGCGGCGCCTGTCCGATGCTTTTTATAGCGACGTTCGCGGCTCTCGCGACTGCGGTTGCGCTCCACAAGTAGACGCCCGTTTCATTTCCAGATTGAGCGTGCATTCGTATTGCGGAAACTTTTTTCGAAAGTTGACGTAAGTATAAATTTTATGGCACATTCCGTTGCCGTTTAATTTATATAACAAGGATAATCCCCCATGGCTTTGCGCGATGCCTTCAGAAGAACCGGTTCCACAAAATACCTGTTCGACGCTATAGAAAAAAATGATGCGAACGGCGTGCAAAAGTTCATCGATAAGAACGGCGATCTCATCAACGCAAGGGACAAAGACGGCAATCCTCCGCTGATATGCGCGGTAAAAAAAGGCCATGAAAGAATTGTCCGGCAGCTGCTCGCCAAGCGCGTAGACGTGAACATAAAAAATAATGATGGCGATACCGTGCTTATATGGGCGGCAAAAAATGGTTATGAAGCCTTCGTCCGGCTGCTGATTGAGTGCGGCGCCGAGGTGAACGCAAAAAATAATAAAGGCAGCACCGCCCTCACATGGGCAGCGGAAAAGGGTTATGAAGACATCTGCCGGCTGCTGCTCGATAAGGGCGCCGATGCGAAACTGAAACTCAACAACGGCAACACCGCCCTTATATTTTCGGCGATGTTCGGGCATGTGGGCATCTCCCGACTGCTGATCGATCATGATGCAGAGGTGGATGCAATAGGGAGCGCCGGAAAGACTGCGCTGATATGGGCGGCGCATGAAAACTATGCCCCTGTCGCCCGGCTGCTACTCGACCACGACGCTGATGCGAGCGTGGCGGACAACGACGGCAATACGGCGCTTGCCTATGCACAGAAGAAAAATAATGCCGGGATCATCGCCCTTTTTGATGAACCCCGTGCCGCTGCGAAGGCCGAAGAATCTCCCGTCGCGCAGGCAAATGTCGCAACGGAAATGCGCGCCATGCGCGAAGAAATAGCCGGGCTCAGGCGGGAAATTGCCAGCCTTAAGGCTAGCGTCAGCCCGCCGAAGCCGAAGGTGCGCCTGAAGCTATAGATTGCTGAAAAATGAACAAGTTTATATTGATATTATTGCTCCTTATCCCGCTGACGGCGAACAGCGGCATGCAGGATATCGTGGAGAAAAGCAACCCAAACGCCTTGTGGTGGGTTGTCAGCAGCTGCGTGTATAACGAACAACATACATATCTGCCTGCGCCGTGCGAGCAGGTTGATCCGGAACAGGGCTACGTGTTGCTGAAAGACATGCGCGGCAAGACGCAGTTCCTTCTGATCCCGACCAGCCGCATAACGGGGATCGAGAGCCCGGAAATACTTGAGCCTGACGCCATCAATTACTGGCTGCCGGCGTGGAAGGCGCGCACGTATGTTTCCCAACGGGCGGGGAGACGGTTGTCGGACAGGGACATCGGCCTCGCGATCAATTCATCTTACGGCAGGACGCAAAACCAGCTGCACATACATATTGACTGCCTGAAGCCGGAAGTTATCTCGGCGCTTAAGGCGAGCAAGGAAGAGGCGGCGGGGAAGTGGTTCAAAATACGTTTCCCGCAGCCGCTGCATAGCTATCAGGCGCTCTATGTGGACTCGCTGAAGGCCGATCCCTTCAAGCTCTTGGCGCAAAACGCGAAAGACATGTCGCGCGAAACGCTGGCCGTGGCGCGCATGGGCAGGGGGTTTGTATTACTTGCCGATACCGCAGACCTGAAACCGGGCGGCAACCGCGGCAGCAGCGAGGAACTTCTGGATCACGCATGCAGGGTGGCGAATTAAAGACAGTGACAGAGAATTATACTGTCTCCAGCTCAATACTCAGCCGACTCGCCCGCTTTACGCCTTCCTTTGCCAGCAGTGTGTGAATGACTGCATTTAGATTACTTAGGGAAGGATTCCCTTTCGGCCCGAACATGCGCATGAGGCTTTCTTTCGGGATGCTGGTGCGTTTGGCGAGTGCGGCAAAGCCGATGGTGGCGTTAATATAGTCGCGGACGAAAGACTTGCCGACATAGAGGTCTTCGCTATCTCCCGCCAGCATCAGGCCAATGCCACGGGTGAGCAAGCCCTGCCGGTACACAGGGTCGCGCTTTGCTCTCTCCATGATCGTATCCCTGAAGTCTCTTGTTAATGCCATGTGCTACCGTTCTTATCTTTATAAGATAACATATATGTTATTATACAGCCATGTAAATTTTTAACTATTTGATCTGTTTGCCTTTTCTGGATTTATAATCAGCCCAATAGAGTTTTGCCTTCTCTATGTCCCTGTCCTGATTCTGTTTGGCGCCGCCCGCCAGCAAGATTACCAATTCCTTGCCGTCTATAGCGTAATAAACCCGTAGGGCAGGAGATGAAAATATCCGGCATTCCATGACGCCGCCAGCCAGTCCGCAAAAGGGCTTTCTCTATCCCGCGTCTGGTATACTTTTATAATTGTCACCAGCTTTAGTCTCTCTTCATCTTCTTCCTGCGCCCCGCGCCATGGGCTTCTGCGAGGATGGAAAGCGTTCCTGTGGCCAGGTGGACTTCATAGAGGAACAGGAGCAGGCCTGTAATGAGCGCGATCATTGATGCTACAAACAGGCAGGAAATGGCGTGGACGGGGGTAAAATCAAATTCGGTGCCGATAAACATCACGGCGATGACCAGACAGACGAGCAGGGCGCAAATGGTGCAGGCGGCGATGGCCCAGTGCATGACCCGCGAGCGGCGGTACATGATGACCAGCTCTGCCGCTGTTATCGCTGTCTGCGGGTTGGCGTTGATCAAGGCGCGATAGCGGTCAACGATCCGGCTCAGCCGCGAAGTCGTGACGCTCAGCATGGTGGCGACACCGGACATGAGGAAGACGGGCGCGATAGCATCGCGGATCGATTGGGCAATAACATCAAGAGCCATGGCGGTAACCTTTTTTAGAGAGAAGGAGGTTTATGTTTCAGAAATTTTTTTTTACGCTTTGCTTCCACGATACCGAGGCCTTTTGCGAGGGTTTCGGCGGGGACGAGCTTGGTCGTATCGAGGATATGGGCGTCGGCGGCGGGGCGCAGGAGTGAGATGGCGCGGGTGCTGTCGCGTTGGTCGCGTTCGTTGATGTTTTCGAGCACCATCTCATATGTCAGTCCCGGGCTGCCGGCTTTCTGGTCCTCGAACCGGCGGCGGGCGCGTTCTTCGGCGGAGGCGGTGATGAAAAATTTGATGTCCGCCTCAGGGCAGACGACGGTGCCGATATCGCGTCCGTCCAGCACGACGCCTGAAGCATTGCCCGGCGGCGCTTTCATGAATTCTATCTGATAGGTGCGAATAGCGGCGCGGGTTTCTGGCATGACGGCGGCCTGCGACACAGCTTCGCCCACTTCGGGGCTGCGCAGGGCAGGGTTCGTCAGTTGTTCCGGTAGCAGCGGATATTTTATGGCAGTCAAGGCAGGCTTTACGTCTGCGGGGTTTGCCGGATCGCCGCCTTTTTGCAGCACAGCCAATGCAACGATGCGATAAAGCGCACCTGTATCCAGATAGGCGTATTGAAGATGCGCCGCCAGCGCCTTGGCGAAGGTTCCTTTTCCGCTCGCGGCGGGGCCGTCAACGGCGATGACAGTTTTGTTCGTGGGTTTGGACATGGGCTTATTCTAACGCAGAAGAGAGCCCATGCAAGATTTATGTTGAACTGAATATAGAATCGGGCTAGCCTGTTACCATGAAACAGAAACAAAACATGATGATGTGTATGTGCATGCGTCCCGCAGGAGTGCCTGAGGATGTTGTTTTGTGCTGTTTGGCTAAGGCCATGTAACGTACTTACATCATACCCACCAAAAAGGGCCCTCCTGAAATTCAGGCGGGCCCTTTTGCTATTTAACCCCATAAAAACCGAAAGAGAATTACGATGACAACGGAAACTAATAAAGCAAACTCATATCAACGAACGGTCGCCCCAGACGACGAATTGCTTGAGAATATCGCGCGGCTTAAAGGCCAGCCTGTACAGAAGGCCGTGCCTCGGCCTGTATCTGTTCTTTACCCGGTATCTGCGGCTGAAGAACGGAAAAAGCAGGCAGGGGCTTTAAAACGTAAAAGAAAAGCAGGCAAAATCGTTGAAGAAACAATTGCGGAAGTGATAGCCGAGCAAGGTTCCACACCCGATAAGCGCCGGAAAGAGGCGGATGCCTGGGCACAAAAAAAGGCCGGAATACTGGCAAAGGCTTTTAATCAGTCCGGTGCCTTATTTGAAGGCCTGGAAGCCTTAAAGGACAGGCCGCACTCCAAGTTCACTTATGAAGTGAGTGAAGGCGATAAAGGGTTTTATGTGAGCACGAATGTCTCGGTTTATTTTTATAGCTATAGCAGCCTTTCTCATGGATATCTTACGCTCACTTTTGATCAAGCCAGCGGAGAGACAACGGCCAATCTGGGCAGGCGTGAAAAGAAAGGCAGTTGGGGCAGTACGCCGGTAGAGCTTCAGTCAGCTAATGGGGATGTAACCGAAATTCTCAAGGCAATTACAAGGCGGGCTGCTGAGCAAAGGCTTGTTATCTAGAAAGAATGAAGCGCCAAAACAAAGGAGAGCCAAGATGACAAAACGCAAATTAATCGATGCCGGAAATCCAGGCACCCTGATCGGCCAGCAAACGGCGGACGGTATTTTCATCGGGCGGTATGTCCCGAAGGACCGCGAAGGCAACAGTCTCGGCAAAATATTCAACGTGTTCGCCGCGCCGCAGGACCTTGGCGGAACGGTAAAATATGCCGATGCCGTAAAGAACATCGCGCAGTTAAAAAACTGGCATGGCTTTGACGGCACGGATTACGCAACGGATACGGATCTCTACAAAGCCCTGAAGGAGGGCAGCTACAACGGCGGCTGGATTATCCCGACGCGCGATCTTCTGACTGGAAAAGATGTTGATGGCAGGGCGAGGCAGACCGGCAACCTCCTTGCCGCAAGGGACATCGGCGCGCTTAAAGATACCTTTAATACCTCGCCTGCGCGCAGTGCTACTTATTTTGACTGGTACTGGTCATGCACGGAGATCCGTAACACGCCGAATGTGATCGTTCTCCACCTCACGAATGGCTACGAGAGCTGGGACGGCAAGAACGGCAGCCGCGCATCCCTGCGTCCTGTGCGTTTGGTGGACGCTTTATCCCCTTCGCGCAGTTGAGGTCTTCGGCTTCGATGTGCTAAGTGTATAATGATTAATAGGAGAAAATCATGACAACAGAAAAAGCAATACTGGCCGGCGGCTGTTTTTGGGGTGTGGAGGACCTGGTCCGCAACCTTCCCGGCGTTATATCGACTGAAGTCGGATATACGGGCGGGGACGTTGCCAATGCCACATACCGCAACCACGGCACGCATGCCGAAGGGATAGAAATCATTTTTGATCCGGCGAAACTGGGCTATCGCCAACTGCTGGAGTTTTTCTTCCAGATCCATGACCCGACGACGCGCAACAGGCAGGGCAATGATACCGGAACGTCTTACCGCTCTGCGATTTTCTATCTCAACGATGGGCAGAAAAAGACGGCGGAGAACCTTGTCGCGGATATGGAGGCTTCCAAAAAATGGCCGGGGCGTATCGTCACTGAAATCGTCCCTGCGTCAGATTTCTGGACGGCGGAGAAAGAGCATCAGGATTACCTGCTCAGAAACCCGGGCGGGTATACCTGTCACTGGGTGCGCCCGAACTGGAAGATTTCTTAGTTAAACCCGACCATCTTCCCTTGCTTGTCATCCCACAGCGCCAGCTTGAAACAGGCGGGGATGTCGGCGATGGTGCGTTTGACGACGGCGCGGAGTTCCGGGATTTGATTCAAACATTCGCGCAGGCGGTACGAAGGAATGTGCCCGTTCAGGTGGTGGATGTGGTGCAGGTTGATGTTGCCGACCAGCCAGCTGAAGAAACGCGAAAATTCGAAATAGGAGCTGCCCTGCAGCGCGGCGTCGAAGTAGCTCCAGTCGTCCTTGCGGTTCCAGTAAGCGCTTTCATACTGGTGCTGGATATAGAACATGGCGACGCCGATGGAGCTGCCAAGCCAGATCATGGGCAGATAGACGAGGAAGAATGCCTGCGCGCCGAAAAAATGCACGAGCAGGAAGATCGCGAGGACGATGGCTGCATTCGTCGCCATGATGTTGGTCCATATTTTCGTCGAGTGGAATTCACAATCCACGGGCAGCCTGTGCTTGAGCCCGAACAGCAGCGGCGGCGCGATAGCAACCAGGAAAACAGGGTTGCGGTATATCCTGTACCATATCTTCTTCAGGGGAGACGCCGCGTTGTATTCATCCACGGTAAACGTATCGACATCGCCGACGCCGCGCCTGTCGAGGTTACCGGAGTCGCGGTGGTGGATGTTGTGATTTTTGCGCCAGTAATAATAAGGCGTCAGCGTCACCACGCCGAGCAGGCAGCCGACCGTATTGTTCACGCTTTGCGATGAAAAATAGGAGCCGTGGCCGCAGTCGTGCTGGATGGTGAAAAGGCGTGTGACCATGATAGCGGCGGCCGGCAGCAGGGCGAAGGTGAGCCAGTAGCCGTGCGCGAGGCCGTATATCATCAGGCCAGAAAGGACGACAAATACCGCGAGCGTGATGCTCAGCTCAAAGGCAGCGGTCTTGTTCTTTGGCGTAGAAAATTTTTTGATGCGTTGCAGCAATTCTCTTTCGGCTTCAACCTGCATGCTTACCTAACCCCTCTGTCCTTGCGGACGCTGATTTTCCCCGTACTCCAATTATATCAGTATAGGGTTAAATATGACTGAAATCAATTTTTGCAAAATAAATCGCTATTAGCAGAATAAACCCTTAAACGTCATTTCCGCGAAAGCGGGAATCCCGTAGGTATTTGAAATATCAAGATTCCCGCTTCCGCGGGAATGACGATATGGCGTGAATGGAGGTTTTTAGAAGTGGCTTTTAGCAGGAATAAGTAACAGATAAAACCTCAAGGGTTTCCGCGGCTGTGCCGGCCTTCATTTCCACAGTATCCCCGGCCTGCGCCTTCATCAGCGCGCGGGCGACGGGGGAGAGCCAGCTGATTTTGCCCTTCGATACATCGGCCTCATCGGGGCCGACCAGCGTGACGGTGTGCTCTTTCCCGTCTTCGCGGGCATAGGTGACGGTGGCGCCGAAGAATACCTTCTCGAGTTTCTGCTGTTTTTTGGGGTCGACGACTTCCGCGCTTTCGAGCCGTTTGGTCAGGTAGCGCAGGCGGCGGTCAATCTCGCGCAGGCGCTTTTTGCCGTAGAGGTAATCGCCGTTCTCGGAGCGGTCGCCGTTGCCTGCCGCCCAGGAAACGATCTCGACGACTTTCGGGCGCTCATCGCGGTAGAGGCGGTTCAGTTCATCCTGCAATGTTGCGAAGCCGGTGGGGGTCATGTAGTTTTTGACGCCGGCGGGCAGTTGTTCCGGCTCGTCATCTTCAGGATCGGAGGGATCCTGTTCTGTCGTGAAGGCTTTGCTCATATCACCAGATGTGCGCGACCGGATGTATCAGGCCCGAGGTTTGCGCCCATTCGATGGTTTCGAAAACAATAAAGGGCAGCAGCCACCAGAGCGCGTCGCGCAGGGCGCTGTGCAGCGGGGCCATGCTGATGGTCACGACCTCGGCTGGCTTGTAAAGGCTGAAATCAGGCACAAAGCGCGGGACGCGCTTCATGTAATCGGTAAAGGCGTTGCCGAACTTGTCCCCCAGGAATTTCTCTTCGCGGCCGATCAGCGGCAGGTAGACGATAAAGAAACCCGCTGTCAGCATTACCAGCACCGTAATCTGGCTGCTGATAAGCCCGATGCCGATCACGCCGATGAAGGAAAAGAAATAAAGCGGGTTGCGCACGACGGAATAGATGCCGGTGGTGACAAGCTCGGCGTTTTTGTGGCCGCCGATCTGGAGCGTGCAGTAAATGCGCCCGAGTATGCAGATCACGAGCAGGACCAGGCCGAAGGAGTCGCAAACGTGGTGGATGAACATCTCGGAGGTAAAGTGGCTGGCGGTGAAAAGGTTCAATACAAATGCAGAAGCAAGGACCAACCGGCCAATGAGGATGCGATGCTGGTTTAAATTGTATGTCATCTTGCTTTTATACCTTTTCAATTGCGCCAAAAATCTTTAGCGCGCCTTGTTTTTTATTGCTCTTGCAAAGAGGAATTATTCTTACCCTTTTTGGGATTAAAAATATATCAAAATATGCCGCGATACTGTTAAATGCATATTAAGTGATTGATTTATATGAATATTTAAACATTAGATTTAATTAATACCCCGTTTCTGTGGGCATAACTTTTAAGTGTTACAATGAAAGGATAACAGGGGAGGTAAGAGGATGTCCGTCTGGCAAGATAGTTTTATCGCCGCCACGCGCTTCGGGTTAGGGGCAAAGCCGGGGGATTTTGCGGCTTTGTCGGGCGATCCGCGCGGCTGGCTTGAGGGGCAACTGAAGCCCGAATATGCACAAAACCAGACGCTGAACAGCCTGCCTTCCACCATGGATGCCGTGCAGCATATGCGCGAAGACAATGAAATGAAGAAGCAGGCCAAGCAGGATGCCGCCGCGACGATGGATGAGAACAGCAAGGCGATGTATGCTGAAAAAATCAAGGAAGCCAATCAGGAGAAAAATGAGGACTATATCAAGCAGGTCGCCGCGCTGACCCGCTCGGCTGTGTCCTCGCCAGCGCCGTTCTTCGAACGTCTGGTGCAGTTCTGGCGCAATCACTTTACCGTCTCGATCACCAAGCCGCAGGACAGGATACTCGTCACGGCTTTCGAGCGTGACGCCATCCGGCCTCATGTGCTTGGCAATTTTCACGACATGCTGCGCGCTTCCACGCGGCATCCGGCGATGCAGATTTATCTCGATAACTTTCATTCCATCGGCCCTGACTCTCCGGCTGGCATAAAGCAGGGCAGGGGGCTGAACGAAAACCTCGCGCGCGAGATCATGGAACTGCACACACTGGGCGTTAACGGCGGTTATGCGCAGAACGATGTGACGGAATTCGCCAAAATCCTGACCGGCTGGACGATTGACGCACAGGGCAAAGGCGATGGCAGCGGCTTTTTCTTCGCGCCGCGCCTGCATGAGCCGGGCAGCAAGACATTGCTGGGCGGGACTTACCGCGAAGACGGTGTGAATGAAGGCGAGAAGGCCCTGGAGGTTTTTTCACAAAGCCCGTCGACCGCGAAATTTATCGCCACCAAACTCGCCCGCCACTTTATTGCCGACGATCCGCCGGAGAGCGCCGTCGTCACGCTGCAGGCCGCGTTCACGCAGAATAATGGCAGCCTTATACCTGTTTACCGCACGCTGATCGCGCTCGACGAGGCGTGGCAGAACCCGCTCGCCAAGGTCAAGACGCCCAACGACCTGATCCTCTCGCTGCTGCGGGCGACGAATATTGCGGACAGTATTGAAGATAAAAAACTGGTAGGCAGTTTCCGCATGCTGAACCAGATGCCGTTCTCCGCCCCGTCGCCGGCGGGCTGGAGCGATCAGGCGTCGGACTGGATTGGCGCGGAAGCTTTATTGCAGCGCATCGATCTCGCCCGTTTCTTTGCGCGTGGCGTGCATACGTTGTTTGATCCCGCGGATTTGCTGGAGAATACCATCGGCCCCGTCGCTTCGAAAGATACGCGCGCCGCCGTCACGCGCGCGGGCAGTACGCAGGAAGCGATCGCCCTGCTGTTTTCCAGCCCTGAATTTCAGAGGAGATAGCCATGAAAGATTTTATTTTATCACGCCGTAAATTGCTCAAGGGCGCCGGATGCCTTGCCGCAGCGACGATGTTTTCCGGCATTAGTGTCGCTTTCGCTGATGCGCCGGTGGACGAGCGGTTTATCTTTATCATCCTGCGCGGGGCGATGGACGGGCTCAATGCCATTCCGCCCTACGGCGACACGGCTTATCAGCCCGCGCGTAACGGACTTGCGCTCACCAGCGCGGATTACACGCCGCTGGATAATTTTTTCGGGGCGCACAATAATCTTTCTGCCTTTACGGCGATGTACAGGGCAGGGGAGGCCGCGCCCATTCAGGCCATCGCCACGCCTTATCGCGGCGAGCGCTCGCATTTCGATGCGCAGAATGTGCTGGAATCCGGTGGCGTGCAGCCGCACGGAATCAATAGCGGCTGGCTCAACCGCGCGCTGGCGTTGTATGGCGCAAAGGGCAACGATCTCGGCCTCGCCGTCGGGCAGACGATACCTCTGACGTTGCAGGGCAAGGTTGCCGTCGGCACCTGGGCGCCATCGGCGCAGGGGTTGCCGGATGATACGATGCTGCTCGCGCTCGACAAACTTTACCAGCGCGACATGCTGTTCCACACCGCGCTGGCGCAGGCCGTCGACGTGCACAATATCGCCGATCCCGACATGGGCGGCAAAGAGGGCATGAAGAAGATGGGCGGCGGTGGCAAGAACCTGCAGAACAAGGATGCCATGGCGATGACAGCAGCAGCGGTCGGCAAAATCCTCTCCGATCCCAGGGGGCCGCGCATCGCGACGATCGAGATCGGCGGCTGGGACACGCACGCGCAGCAGGGCACGGACAAAGGTCCGCTCGCCAATAACCTTGCCGCGCTCGATACAGGTTTCGGCACATTGAAAGACGCGCTCGGCGAACACTGGAAGAAAACCGTTGTGCTGGCCGCGACGGAGTTTGGCCGTACTGTCGCGCAAAACGGCACGGCGGGTACGGACCATGGCACGGCCTCTTGCGCTTTCCTGCTCGGCGGCGCGGTGAATGGCGGCAGGGTCATCGCGCAATGGCCGGGGCTGGGCGGCAATAACCTCTACCAAAACCGCGACCTCGCGCCGACAACGGACCTGCGTCAGGTCGCCAAGGCTGTGCTGGCGGATCACCTGCATCTGGATCAGGCGGCGGTGGAGCAGAGCGTCTTCCCTGACAGCTCAGATCATCGCCGGCTGGAGGGGATTATCAGGGTCTAGTATACGTTTTATTGTTTAATATCAATTAGATATAATCATCGATATACCTTTTGCCCAGTTAATTTAACGAAACTGAGTTTTTTCTTGACTTATTCATAACCAATTAGTATAAAAAACCATAATCTTTATGAGCCTTTAGCGCGGACAGCGGTGTCTTGCGCGAGTTTTTTATAGAAGGGACTATGCCATGACAGAAACAACCCATCTAAGACATCCGGTGGTAGCACACAAAAATGGCGTTGCGACCCTGACTCTCACCAATGCCAGCGTTGAAGTGGGCGCGGACGGCAAGAATATCCTGGTCTCTTCAAATGAGGGGTTTGAATCCAGAGGCTCTGCCGAGCCCGCCAAAGAAGGCGCGCGCCTTATCAGTGACAAGAAGGCTGAATTGAACGGCGTTATCGTTGAGCAGGCGCTTGACGGTCACCTCATTATTACGGCTCCCGAAGGGGTAGATGATGTCGAAGGCGAGCTCCGCGCCACCGATGATTTCGAGGTCGGCCAGCTGACAGAAAACGGCGTTTTCTTTGGCTATTCCACAGATGCTGATGGCACCAAGAGAGCTTGGTTTTCGGATATTGCAGATGCACAGGACAGCGAAGGAAAAAGGCTTGCCACGAGCTTCAATGACGCCGCCGCCTTTGCGAAGAAACGCAACCAGGAGAACCATCTCGGCCATGCCGACTGGATTGTCGCGCCGACCTGGAACGGCCAGAAGAAGGGCGGATTTGACGCCCTGAGCGCCCTGTTTAACAACCAGGCGATGGTTGAAGGCTTTGAAGCCGGTGCGCAGTACTGGTCGTCCACCTCCGTCCATGCGCAGGACAGCGGGTATAAGTCTTTCGTGAGCTTCAAAGACGGCACCCGCGGCGCAGCAGAAGAGGGAGACCGCAAGTTCTTCCGTCTTGCGCGCAGCGTGGCGGTTTAAGCTAATTCTTGATATTATTCCTTTTTTCAATTGGTTATCCAATAATCAAAAACGTTAATGGCTTTTTAACCGGTTGTGTGTTACATTGTAATACATGGGTGAATATGCCCCTCTCAGTGTAGAAACCGGAGATAAAGCGATGACAACGACGACAAAAAACAAGAGCGGTAACAGAAGCTCGGTAATGACTTTCAGGGCATCACCGTCTGAGAGATTGCTTATCGCGAAAGCTGCGCGGGCAAGAAAGTTTGAAGAGGAGAGCGCCTATGTGCGCAAAAGCGTCATGACGCAGGTCGAGATGGACCTGGCTGACAGGACTGATTTTCAAATTCCTGTAAAAGACATGCAGGATTTTCTTGCGGCCCTCGACCGGCCAGTCCGGAATAAGCCGAACTTGGGCAAACTCCTGAATGAAAAATCTATTCTGGATTAACAGGCTGTGTCAAAAAAAGATAAGCACGGATTATCCGGCGTAGAAAAGCTGGATGAGACATTCGGCCCGAGCGCCTTTAATAGCGGAAAAGAAGCGCTGGATGAATGGCTCAGAAAATACGCCCTGGTCAATCAAAAGAGCGACAGCGCAAAAACCTATGTTGTTCACCGTGGAAAACGGATTGCAGGTTATTACAGCCTTGCCGCCAACTGCATCAACACATCCAGCGCCTCGAAGCGGACGGCAGCGGGACAGCCGAAAAAAGGCGCCGTCCCTGTCATCATTCTTGCCAGGCTCGCCGTTGACAAATCAGAGCAGGGAAAAGGCCTCGGTGCAGCCCTTTTGAAAGATGCCCTTCTGCGTTGTGAGCAGGCAGCGGACAGCATTGGCGTGAGAGCTGTTCTGGTGCATGCCCTGGATAAAGAAGCCAGGGCGTTTTACGAGAAGTATGATTTTGGGCACTCACCGGCAGACGACATGACTTTGATGCTCCTTATGAAGGACATTAGAGGGAATATTAAATAATCGCCCGCGAGGCAATAAATTGTCATAGTCAATATTGACGAAATGGTTGATATTGACCGCGTTATTTATCTCGTATTAACTTACCTTCTCATCACGATTGCGCTCATGCAGTAAAACTCCAGAGAAGGTGGACCATGAAAAAATTCAATATAGCCGCAGCAGTACAACAGCCAGAGGAAGATTGGATTATCGCCACGGCAAAGAGGGTTTTGGAGAGGGAAGGCAAAGCTATCGCCGAACTGATCGGGCGTCCGCTCAGCTATACGGAAGGCATTTCATTCAAGATCAACGAGAACGATGAGGGCGTGGCCCATTGCATCGGAAAAGAGATTACACTGTTTAGAAAATACTTCGGCCCGCGCCCATGGGATGTTCAGGGTGCGGTTGTGCATGAGCTGACCCATGCGATCCAGCGTGGCTCAAAGTATGACGGTGATTTTGTATGGATGGTTGAAGGGATTGCCGATTTCGTGCGCCATAAGCTTGGCTACGGCATCATCCGGGATGGCGATCCCCGTCTGAGCTACGGGCATGCGGCTGGTTTCTACAACTGGATGTATAATCTGCCGAATGACAAGCAGAAGACTTACTATGCCTTCGTCAAAGACGTCACGGACGGCATCAGGCCAGCCAAACTTGATGCTTTGCTGAAGGAATATAATTCCGGCGCGCCGAAGCAGGCAAACGACAATACCGGCAAGCCGCCTGCGAACAAGCCACCACGGATGTAAATTATCACGCGTGGTTATCGCCGGGTGATGGTTGTTTTTGCTTCCCGTTTTTGGGAGAGGTAGAGGCGACTGTGGCCGTTGCTTTCCGTCCCGGCAGTCCTGTCTCCGGCGAGATGCTCAGGGTAGGATCCATTTTCAATGCCCAGGGTTTCAGCTCTGCCTCAATGGCTTGCTGTAAGTTAGGGTAGTCTGTGCTCGTGGCATTATTCGCATCTTTCATTTTATCCCATCTGGTGCAGCTTACTTTTCCACTCTCAAATACGTTGATAGTCATGAGAGGCGTCGGTTCGCCGGGTTTTTTGAGCATCCAATCAACATTATAAAACTCATTAACTCCGGTGGGACCATAGCCGTGATAGATATCAATTTCATATTTGTCATGTTGTCGATATGTGTTCTCGTGATAGTTATATGTCCTCTCATAGTCCACCTTATTTCTTACGGAGAATTCTTTCGCCTCCGGGCCTAGCGGCAGCTCAGTCAGGCTATTCAAAAAAGCATTTAACCCGGATTTTTTGCAATTCTTATCGATGGCCTTAATGGGTTGTTGCGACTCTCGTTCAGGGTGCGCGATAGGGATAGGGCTATTTATATCTGTCCCTTTTTTACCAAATATACGGCTCAGTCTACCGCCCTTAGCCTCGGCCACCGGTACGTGCTGAGGTTCTTCGTTCTGACGCTTCAATTTCTGTTCTGCTTCGCTGCGCCGTACATCCATTCTGTCTCGGGCGGTTTTTCGTTCTTTTTCGTACTTTATCTTCGCATCCGCTTTGCTTTTTAAGATAGATGCCTGCCGTTCTTTTTCTTGTTGCTGCACAAGCTTCATACGTGCAGCGTATTCTTCTGGCGTTTCTTTAGGCTGGTTTTGTCTTGCTTCGGCGTCCAGCTTGGCCTGTTTCTCATGCTTAATTACTTGTTGTACTCTCATCCTTTCTAATCTCTCGTCTGCTGCCTTCCTGGCTTTTGTCTCCGGAGATTCATATGTTGGGCGGCTTCCAATACCTCTAGGCATATTATTTCTCCCTTATGCGGCTTATTAATTTACACGCTAATCATAATTCCACCATACATTATTCCGGTAAATAAATGGTTAATATGTAATTTAAAGCATGGTTTTTACAGGTTTTTACGCTTCTTTTGAGCGTGAGCGGGCAAAATCCCTGTGATCTAATGGAATCAGAGGTAACGCATGACCGAGCCCTTCACCGACAACGCCAGCGAGAGCCGTTTTGAATACGCCGTCAACGGCGCGATAGCTTTTGCGAATTACAGGCGCGACGGGATGACGCTGTATATTGATTACGTCGAGGCGCCGCACGCGCTGCGTGGCACCGGCGCGGCGGGAAGGCTCATGCAGAGCATCATGGGTTTTGCGCAGAAGGAAAAGCTCAAGGTTATCCCCATCTGCGGCTATGCGGCGGCGTGGATGGCGAAGAATAAAACGGCCTAGATCGGCGGCGCCTTGCCGCGCAACGCGTGCGCGACGGCGGCGATCAGGAACAGCACGATAAACACGCCAAACGTAATGCGCGCCGCCTCCACGGAGACAGCGGCAATTCCGCCGAAGCCGAGGAGCGCTGCGATCAGCGCGATGACCAGAAAAGTTATTGCCCATTGAAGCATGCGTTATTCCTTTTGTTTATTTATGAACTTTTTATTTGCGGGCCGGGGCTGTAAGGGGAGCCGGGGGAGTTGGTGTCACCGGCGCTACAGCCGGGGCTGTAGGTATCGGCGCTGGCGTTGTGGTTGAAGCAAATGGAGCCGGTGTTGGCGCCGCAGCAAAGGGGGCCGGCGTTGTAGTCGAAGGTACCGGAGCCATATTCGTCGGCGCCACTGGCGTTACCGGAGCTGTCGTCATTGGCGCCACCGGTAACGCTGGCGGTAAGGAAGATGGCTGTACGGGAGTTGCCGGATTTACAGGTCCGGCGGACGGAGTCATATTATTCAGGGTATTGTTATTCAGGTTACCGTTTTGATTAGCGATTGAGTTGCCATTAAGCTCATTGCGATGATGAAAGCGATGCCACCAGTTCGTAAAAATATTTCCGCTGGCGGCATTATCCGCCTGGCGCGCGGCTTGTAAATTTGCCCTTGCGGTATTAAGGGCCGTTTGGTCGGCGGCCACGGCGGCGGTGTTGCCGGCCTGCTGGTCCAGTTGCAGCTGATGCAGGGCATTCTGCTCGGCCTGCCGGTCCGCTGTGATGGCCTGCCCTTCAGGGGAGTTCTGGTTTGCGATGCGGGCCGTCTCGAGGGTGCTTTGCAAATTTGTCCGTGCCGTATCAAGGGCCGCCTGGTCGGTGGCCACGGCGGCGGTATTGCCGGCCTGCTGATCCTGCCGCAGCTGCTGCACGGCGCTCTGTACGGCCTGCCGGTCTGTTATGACGGCCTGGCTATCCTGAACCGGCACTTGTGCGTAAGCAGAAGGGATTACCAGGCACAAAGCAAGGCCTGTCATGAGCGGTGTTGCGTTTTTTGAAAGCATATTTTTCTCTTTCCTGTATGACCCTGTCCAAGGCGCTAACGGATGTGCCCCTTCATAAGTTCCCGCTATCTTTTTTGGAACATAAGGCGTCTCAGGCAGTTGGATGTAACACGATAAATGAAAAGGAGCACTCATAATGCTGACGACAGGAACCCCAACGGAAAAAGGCTTTCATATTTTTGAGACGGAACCCAAAATTCAAAGGACAGGGCAGCCCGAAGATCAGGAGACGCGTCTCTGGTTTGTGGTTGCCAGCGAAAAGCAGGCTTACGTCTATCGCTGCGAAGAAGCCGGCGCCCTTGTGCTTATCGCGCATGCGCAGGACCTGGGCGATCCGGCGGAACCTATCGATGGACATATCGTAAGCTCACGCGTCATGCATGACCATCTGAAGCATGATGAACACATCACATTTACTCACCGGCTTGCGGAATGGCTGGAGATTGCCGGGAAAGAAAGATCATTTGACCGGCTCGTGCTTGTCGGATCGGGGGAGACATTGGCCCATATCCTCGCCCGCCTGCCTGAAAACATCCAGGAACGCATCAGTGCCGAAGTAGACGGCGAACTGACCGGCATGTCCATACAGGAACTTCAGCGCCGCCTGAATTATATAACCGGTTCCTGAAACGTTTTTCAGGCGTCGGGAAAATTCAGGACGGGCCCGTGCATTTGCCTGCCGTAAAGTAAAAGGTCGTGCCTTTATCGGGCTCCGATTCAAGCCAGATGCGGCCATTGCAGCGCCCAACAAGTTTTTTGACCAGTGCCAGCCCGGCGCCGGTACCGGAAGGGTTATATTTCTGGGATGTCGGGAGCCTCTTGAAAAGCCGAAAGATGTCTTTTTGGTATTCAGGGGTGATGCCTATCCCGTTAAGAGGAAGCGCCGCGGGAATAACCCCACTCTCAACATTATATTTTATCGTAAACGGCGTGATCGGCGGATGAGGGCTTGCCATGCTTGTCGAACACGCGGCCATCCTTGAGGCGAAACCATACGCCTTTGCCCTCGCCATCTTTGTAAACATGGATGCCTTCCACATCCTGAGGCAAAAAGCCGAAAAGATGTTTAATAAACGCCGCATCATCGTTAGAAGAGGCAGGCGCCTGCCCGACCAGTTTCGTGGCAGAACGTTTCATAAGGGCTCCGATAGAAGATATATCTGGCTTTAACATGGTGTTTACCCTGCCAAAATTCATTGCTGCCGGCATCAATGCGGCTTTATCTCAACCCAGATAGCTTCCGTTTCTTTCTTTTCAAATTTGACGGCAATGCCGCGTCTGGGTTTCTCTTCACTGACCCATTCAGACAGCCGGAAATTATATAGCCGCCCGTCATAGCCAATGATAGAACCTTTCTGCATCCTGTCGTCGTAGTGAGTAACAGTACCTTGTCCTACTGTTTCCTGCATTTTAGCCACCTTCATTATATTTTAGGCGCAGCTGAGTTAAAGAAGCGAAAACGATTCATAAAATTGAATCGACGCTGGAAAAAAATAAGCTTTTCTATATGCTTGGTTGCGATGCCCGTTCGGCAGTTCTCTGAAATATCCCATTATTATTGCGGTGCGCGAATTTAAAAGATGAAATTTCCTGCATGATGGGAAAAAGTTTTTTATTGTTACTGTGCCGCATGAATCCGCCTCAGAAAAATAACGCAACCATCGGTCATGACATCAGGACAGTCGTGAGGCAAAAGCTCTTTCGCTGGAAGGGCTGAAAAAATGCGGGCGTCTGCAAATAACATATTGATATTAAATGATTTCTCTTTTAAACATTTAACGCAATATGAAAATGGGCTATAATAGTAGAGAATGAAGGGGACGGGCATGGAAACACCGGATGATTTTAAATCGACTGTCACTATATATCTGAGTGACAGGGCCGCTCCGGACGAAACCGAAGAGAATGCGCGGCAGATCGTTCCCGAACTGGCGCGTCACCCGCACCTGTTTCAGGATATCCGGGAGATCTCCGCGCGCGCCGGGTTTGAAGGAGCGCCTTTCATTAAAATCGACCGGGGCAGGGGAAGGGATAATGCAGAGGCACGGCTTTCTCATGACGGGAAAACGCGTACCCTGATCATCGGTCAGGATCTCCTGCGATCACAAACGCCACAGGAAATAAAAGGCGTCATAGGCCATGAGATGGGGCACCTGCTTCTCGGCCATAATGACCCCTTGGCGCTTCTTAATATCGCGGAAGCGGCCTGGAATAGTGCGGCGGTTTTTATTAAATCCACGGCTCCAGAGGCCATTCGCCACAAAGTTATCTATCCTTTTACGCGTAAAGTCGTGATCCCTTTTAAATTTAAAGTCCTATACCCATTTGTGCATTCTTCCTCATTCGCGTTTCTGGATCCTGTCCGGGACAGGATCCGTCCCTATATAGAGAAGAAACCGCAGGAGAAGGCGCGTGATAAGAAACCTAAGGACGCTATTATTCTTGAGCCCTTCTTTCGCCGGTGGGAACTGCAGGCAGATAAAGTAGGGGCCATCCTTGCGGGAAGTACGCAGGGATTGATCAGCAGTTTTCAAAAAATTTCCGTTCAAAAGTCTCCGCCTTCAAAACTTTCGGAGCGGCTTCGTACGCGTCATCCTTCGTTTGCCAAGCGTATCCGCAGGCTGGAAAGTTCACGCGTTGAGCGGTTGGTCGAGCGCGCGGATATCGCCGCGATATCGCTGACAGCGAAAGCGCCGCAGGGGCTGCTGGTTGCAGCGAAAACCGCCCTCTCGATTGATCAGAAGCTGAAGAACATTTTCTCCGGCCATAAGCGTAGCGCCCCGCAACACAGCCCCGCCGCGCGCGGGCCGTCGCTGAAAATTTAGTTCCCTATAAGCGATGCCCTGACAGGATCATTTTGTGCGCTTGAAAAGCCGCAAAAAAGCCTGTATTTACCCGTGAGTGTTGCACGGAAAGAAGTGAAACTTATGCAAAGCAAGATTTTGTTGGTCCTGTTCATCGTGCCGCTCCTGATGATAAGCGCCTGTGCAAACGTGTCACCGCGCGAAACAGTGCCGGAGTCAGAGGTAACAAATGCTGTTGTTTCCGGCTTCCCCGCAAGCATACGGTTTTGGGCCGATGAAATGCCCTCGAACGGCGTGGCGATAGTCCAGCAGCGGGTAAAGGATTATCTCGCTGCGAATACGGAGTATTTTCGCCTGCACCAAAAGTATCCTCCGCTCAATTATCTGGCGATATCCGGCGGTGCAAATAAGGGGGCTTTTGGCGCCGGCCTGTTAGCCGGCTGGACGGCAAGGGGAAACCGCCCTGATTTTGAAATGGTGACCGGCGTGAGCACGGGTGCGTTGATCGCCCCCTTTGTCTTCATTGGCCCGAAGTATGATTCAAAACTTCAGGAACTTTATACCATGACCAATTCCAGCGGGATCTTCCATAGCAGCTCTTTCGAGGTGCTGAAGGCTCTCACCGGCGGTTTATCAATTGCCAAAAGCGAACCGCTGGCTAAAAAGATAGAGGATAACGTCACGCCGGATGTCATCGCCGAAATTGCCGCCGAGCACCGGAAAGGCAGGCGCCTTTACATTGGCACAACCAACGTCGAAGCCCAGCGCGGTGTCATATGGGACATTGGCGCCATCGCGAACAGCGGGAATCCCGAGGCTGTGCATCTTATACACCAGATCATTCTGGCCTCGGCATCCGTGCCCGGACTCTTTCCGCCTGTGTTCATTGATGTTGAGGCCGGCGGCAAGCGCTACAGCGAGATGCACGCAGACGGCGGGGTCGTGTCTCAGGTGTTCGCTTATCCCATGAAGATTTCGCGCGAGGTGGTTGATGCTTTCCTGCGTTACCATCTTGAGCGGCACCTGTATATTCTTCGCAATAACAAAAGCGCCGCCGAATATCAGCGGACGCCGCAGGATTTCTACGATTTGACGAACCGCTCGATAGAAACACTGACCAAATATCAGGGGATAGGCGACCTTTACCGGCTGTACCTTACTTCCCAGCGCGACGAGATCGACTATAATCTTGTTTTTATTCCTGACAGCTTTACGGGGAAGTCGAAGGAAATGTTTGACAGGGATTACATGAAAAGTCTATTTGATCTTGGATACTCCATTGGCAATCAGCAAAGTTCGCCGTGGCTGAAGAAACCACCTGGCCTCGATTACGAGCCGGAGAGTAATTAGGGATATCATTATAAATTAAAAAAAAGCTGGCTTGCCAAGTCGTAGCCGGTTCCGAAAGCCGTCGGTCCGTCTACGCCCTGACGGGTTTCGACGCGGCAGTCTTCGGCATATAAATAAAATTAAGGCGAAGACTGGAGCGGGCGACGGGATTTGAACCCGCGACATTCAGCTTGGGAAGAAGGGTAACGCAAAATACGACATTGAACAATAAGGATTTTCTATGCTTTATGCGACAGAAGTGAACATATTTTAACATATGTTCCGCCAACAAACTCGCCAACGGATTTCCGCCGCGATAAACACGATGATGTCGGACTACAAGTAGACAATTTTGCCTGTCGGGCGACCACGACCAGTCCCGATAAACAAATGACATCGGCGTAGGGATAGATTACAGGGGTTATGATAAATATTGTTCCCAATCCTGTCCGTTAGGCAAAACACGAAGTATCAAAATATCCTGACCTGTTATTGTGTAAATGATGATGTGCGATGCGTGAAAATGAAGACGGACAGGTGGGCTAAACTCTGTCCGCTCCCTTGCCATTTGCGGGTTCAGGTTGAGCAACAGAAATGTCTTTTCAAGGTCGGCGTGGTATCTTTCAGCCTGTTCCCGTCCGAAACTTTTAAATCCATACACATAGAGGTTGATGATGTCTTCATCAGCCATCTTGGTCTTTTGGTAGGGCATTTTATTCCTGTCCCGCCAATATCCGTGCTTCCTTCAGTAAGTTTTCCATCGCTCGGGAACTGACCCCGCTTTTCAATCCATCGTCTATGAGTTTTTGAAACTGGGCGATTTTCTCTTGCTTCTCTTGGTCTCGGCGAATGAGGTCACGCACATAATCGCTGGCGTTGCCGTATTTACCGCCGTGAGCCTGTGTTTCAACCCAGTCTTTCATCGGGTCTGGTAGAGATACATTCATTGTCGCCATCTGATTATCCTCCCTCTTTCATTCTTCTATTATGACATAAATTGACAATCTTTGTCAATACGTTTTTAATGCCTTTGCTGTTGAACGGACTACAAAGACGAACCGCGAAGTGATTATTTCTTCAATATGGCGAATCGGTTGGACACTGACAGGCAACGATTGAGACCAGTGAACGACAGGGTTGAGTTTGTCAGCAGGCATCTTCCCCAATTATTGAAGAACAATGCCCCAGACCACGACATCTTCTTCCTCACAGAAACATTTCAGAACACCAGATGGAAGGTCGCCTATGAGCATTACCAGCAATACTTCAAATATACGATGATGAGGTTCAATAATGCCTTGCTATACAGCAAAGAATACCCACCAACGGGCCGCTGTTGATTTACTGGCGAAAGAGAGACCTCTTGAAGTTCAAAATCAGAGCATCGTTCCTGATGAAATCCAAACAAGTCCGCCAACAAAAGTCGCCAACAAGAAAATATGAAGATAAAAATAATACCACAACTCATTGAAGTTATTGGAGCGGGCGACGGGATTTGAACCCGCGACATTCAGCTTGGGAAGCTGACACTCTACCACTGAGCTACACCCGCGTTTATCTCCGCAGTCTATAATCATCCCGGCTATTTTGCAAAGCAAACCTTTAATATGTTAAAATTTATCTGAAACCCCTTTACAACCAATGGCTTCACCCGCGATAACTATAGAGCGATTTATGTGCCGAGGAGAGACTTGCAATGAAGCTGGTTAATGGGGTTTTGGTTATTGCTGTTGCCGCAGGCCTTCTGGCCGGCTGTTCCAGTGGGTATAGCCCGGTCGAGATGCTCAACAGGGCGCAGCCCGTCGGCTCGCCCTTCACCAAATATCTCGCGATAGAATACAAAACCGTCGCCAACAGGTTTCACGGCAAGGATGCCGAGTATTTTGCCAAAAAAGGCCTGGCCGCGGTTGACGGTGTGATTGTCGAGCCGGAAAGGCTGGAGGGCAGGGACCTTGACGGAGCCGGGGCTGCCGAGATGGCCGAGGCGCGCGGCGAACTCATAACCTTGCTGAACGGCGGCGGGCGCGACCGTGCGCCTGATACGTCCGCCGTTGCCCAGACGCGTTTCGATTGCTGGCTCACGCTGCGCGGCGGGACCTGGATGTCACGGCGCGAGGTGCGCTTCCCGGATGAAAACATGAGCTGTCAGGAGCAATTCCGCACTGCATTGAATGTGCTGAGACACGACCTTGAGGGCGCGCAGCCGCCTGTCATGTCGCCGCCAGCAGCGCCGGCGCCGCCGACGGAAGAATTCCCGGCGCCTATCATCTCTATGCAGAAGGGGTCGCAGACGGCGGTTCCCGAGATGTCGTTCCTCGTGTTCTTCGACTGGGACAAACACACTGTTTCACCCGGCGCAGACGATGTGCTGGAAACGGTGGCGCACGAGATCAAGAGCCGCTCCGATATAAACGAGGTCATCGTCGGCGGCTATACGGACACGTCCGGCGGCGAGAAATACAACATGAAGCTGTCGCTGAAACGCGCCGATACTGTGCGCGAGAGGCTGGTCTTTTATGGCGTCCCGGTGAAGAAGATACGGATTGTCGCCCATGGCCAGAACGACCAGCTCGTCAGGACGCCCCACGGCGTGCGCGAAGCGCAGAACCGCCGTGCGCAAATCACGTTCAATTAGGGTGACCATGTACAGCACCACGACAGACAAAGTGACCGTTTCCGTCGAGCCGACCTATCGCCTGCAGGAATCGTCGCCGGATGACGGCGTATATGTCTGGACCTACACCGTCCGCATCGAAAATAACGGGACGGATGTGCTGCAGCTGAAGTCGCGCCACTGGAAGATCACCGATGCCTACGGGCGGGTGCAGGAAGTCCATGGCGCGGGCGTTGTCGGCGAGCAGCCGGTGCTGAAGCCGGGCGCAACTTATGAATACACCAGCGGCACGCCGCTCTCGACGCCTAGCGGCATTATGGTAGGGACCTATGCCATGCAAATGGCGGACGGGACCTTGAGGGATGTGGCTATCCCGGCCTTTTCGCTGCACACGCCCGAAGTCGCGCAGCGGCTGAATTAGTTTTCTCAATTATAATTAATGTTGCGCTAAGTCTTTTTTAACGGATAAGGGTGTAGTCTGCGCCATACGCGGCACCCGCCGTCTCTAAAAAAAACCTCAAAAAAATGGAGAAACTTCTATGAACATGAAACAAATCTGCGCTGCTGTCGCTCTCGTCACTGTAATGTCTATCGCTGCTGCCCAGGCTGCTGATGCGCCTGCTGCCGGCGCTGCTATGGCTCCTGCCGCTGCCGCTCCTGCTGCACCTGCCGCTGCGACCGAGAAGTGCTACGGCGTTGCCAAAGCCGGCAAAGACGTTGCCATCGAACTGCCGGTTGGCGTTTGCGAAAAGCTGGCTGACGGCTCCCTCGTTGCTCCTGCCGCTGCAATGAAGCCTGCTGACAAGAAATAATCCCTGAACTCCGGAGATTAAATACAAACCCCCGCCTGCGGCATGCAGGCGGGGGTTTTTTTATGCGGTGGGTTAGTGTTATTGTGCATGGATAGAAACAGGAGAACCGGACATGGCTGAATCATTGTCGCTTCCTTCGGGTAACGATAAGGAAGAAATTTATCAGGCGTTATTGCCGCAGATAGAAGCCGTCATCGCGGGGAACGATGACCTGATCGCCAACCTCGCGAATGTTGCCGCCATCCTGAAACAGGCTTTTAATTTCTATTGGGTTGGGTTCTACAGGGCTATGCCTTCTCAAAAACTCATACTCGGGCCTTTTCAGGGGCCGCTGGCCTGCGTCACTATTCCCTTCGGGAAAGGCGTGTGTGGAACCTCTGCCAGGGAACAAAAAACCATCGTGGTCCCTGATGTGGACAAGTTTCCGGGGCATATCGCCTGCAGCAGCGCCTCAAGATCGGAAATCGTTGTGCCGCTGGTGTTTAAAGGCGAAACGAAGCTGGTGCTGGATGTCGACAGCGATGTGCTCAATGGTTTCGACGCGTTTGACAAGACTTATCTTGAACAGATCGTCAGGCTTATCCAGCGTCAGAACTTCGCGGATTGAACTTACGGTTTCAGCGTGGCGAAAAGGATGCCGGCGTTTTTGTTGGCGCGGGTCCTGCGGATATCGAGGCTTTTTCCCTGCGCCGTCAGGCTGACAGCCGTCGTCGACAGATAGGCATTGTCCACCCAGACAGCCTGGAGGCTGGACGCAGTTTGGCCAATGAGCTTGGTGACGGTATTGAATATGCTGCGCACTTCGTCTTCTGCGGGAATGTGAACATTCTGCAGCGCCTTGTTGGTTTGCTCGGTCTTGGCCGCGCCTGCGAGGGTCGCATGGCTCACTTCGCCGACAAATTTTACCACCTTTACCGGCTGTGCCCCGAATAAGGCGCGCTTGAGCCGGGAGGGCGTTTCCACGCAAATCCAACCATCGCCTGTATCATCCCCCATGCTGAAATTTGTTTTTGGCGGAAGGACGTCAAGCTCTGCGAGGTCTGCAATGGTTTGCTTGACTGTTTGAGCGAATGCTCCTGTGGCTTTTTCTGCGGCTTTGCCGAGGCTGTCTTTCCCGGCGGAGAGAGTGGGGAGGACTTCCTTTATCTTGTCAGCGACGACTGCTACTGCAGGAGCTTTAACGACCGTCAGCGCAGGTGCAGGCGATGCTGGGCGCCTGGGGCGGATAACACCGGTTGTTGTAACGGCAGGAAGGTCTTCCCCCGCTGCTTCCAGAACCGCGCCATAGACTTTAGCCTTTGTCTGGTCATCGCTGATGTCGACTGAACGGTCGGTTATTTCCTTGGTGGCTGCCTTGCCGGGAATTTTTGCCCGGACTTTCTCCGCATAAACCGTAACATCGCCGCTGCCGCTCTCGACCTTGAACGTTGTATCGTTCAGGTTTACGTCGGTCGAGCCTTCATTGATTTTGAATGTGCCGGGCTTTGCGTCAGTCATGACATGGTTCTTTCTGTAATTATAAAATTATGGGCAAAGATAGCAGATTCACCATAAACTAGTCAATGGCAATCTGTCATTCAATCGTGGGGAAATTGGCCGGACGATATATCAAAAAATATTATTATATATCAATATCTTGTACGAATTTTGCATTCTCTTGGATGAACTCGAAACGGGCGGCGGGATTATTGCCCATCAGGCGTTCGATAAGCTGTGCCGTGCCGCCTTCGGCCTTTTTGAGGGCATCCATGCTGCGTTCGGATTCAGGGAGGACAACGCGGAGCAGACCGCGCTTCTTCATGTCCATTGTTGTCTCTTTAAGTTGAGCTGCAGGCATTTCACCCAAGCCTTTGAAACGGCTTATTTCTACTTTCTTGCGGGTCTTGAAAGTGGTTTTCATCAGTTCTTCTTTGTGGGCATCGTCGCGGGCATAGACGCTTTCGCCGCCGGCGGTCAGACGATAGAGCGGGGGCAGGGCGAGATACAGGGCGCCGCTCTGAATGAGCCCGCGCATTTCCTGATAGAACAGGGTGATAAGCAGGGAAGCGATGTGCGCGCCGTCGACGTCGGCATCGGTCATAATAATGACGCGCTCGTAGCGCAGCTTATCGAGGTTGAAATCCTTGCCCGTGCCGCAGCCAAGCGCTTGAATGAGATCGGAGATTTCCGTGTTAGCGCGGATTTTTTCGGAAGTGGCGTTGGCGACGTTCAATACCTTGCCGCGCAGGGGCAGGATGGCCTGCAGCTCGCGGTTACGCGCCTGCTTGGCCGATCCACCGGCGGAGTCACCCTCAACGATAAATATTTCAGTGCCTTCGGATGTTTTCTTCGAGCAATCTGAGAGCTTGCCGGGCAGGCGCAGTTTGCGCGTGGCGGATTTGCGGGACATTTCCTGCATCTCTTTGCCACGCTTGCGCTCTTCCGCGACGTTGATCAGGTAGTCGAGCAGGTATTTGCTGGCGGCGTTATCGCCGGTCAACCAGTGCTCGAAGTTATCCTTCACCGCATTTTCCACCAGACGGGTGGCGTTAGGGGAGGTCAGCTTGTCTTTGGTCTGGCCCTGGAAGTGCGGGTCGCGGACGAAAATGGAAAGAAGCACGGTTGCAGATCCGAATATGTCATCCGGCGTGAGGATGCTGGCCTTCTTATTGTTGACCATATCGGCATAGTTCTTAAGGCCCTTGGACAGCGCCGCGCGCAGGCCCTGCACATGCGTGCCGCCTTCGCCAGTCGGGATGGTATTACAATAGGATGAGAGAAAACCTTCATATTCTTCTTCAGTCCAGGCAATCGCGAATTCGCAGCGGCCTTCCTTGTCCGGAAATTCCATTGAGCCATAAAACGGCTTTGGCGTGAGTGATTTTTTTCCTTCAATTATGGAGTAAAGATAATCGAGCATCCCATTGGGAAACTTGATAAGTTCTTCGGCTGGAATGCCTTCGTCTTCATTCAGGAGTTCCGCTGCGCAGCGCCACATGATTTCGACGCCGCGGTAGAGGTAAGCTTTGGATTTGGCGAGCTTGTAAATTTGCTTGGGACGGAAGTGCGCTTTCGTACCGAAAATCTCAGTATCTGGTACGAATGTGACTGTTGTTCCACGGTTTTTTGTTTCACCGACCTTCTTCAGTTTTCCCTGTGCGAGGCCGCGGCTGTACTTTTGTTCGTACAGAACTTTGTCCTTTGCGACCTGAACGGTCATTTCGGATGAAAGGGCGTTCACGACGGAAGATCCAACCCCGTGAAGCCCGCCGGAAGTTTCGTAAACTTTTCCGCTGAATTTACCGCCGGAGTGCAGAGTGGTAAAGATCACTTCAAGGGCGGATTTGCCGGGAAATTTCGGGTGGTTATCGATTGGAATGCCGCGACCATTATCGCTAATCGTTATTCTGTTGCCGGGCGCGAGTGTTATATCAATGCGTGTGGCATGGCCGGCGACCGCCTCGTCCATGGAGTTATCCAGAATTTCGCGCACAAGGTGGTGCATGGCGCCTTCGTCCGAGCCGCCGATGTACATGCCGGGACGCTTCCGGACGGGCTCCAGCCCCTCCAGAACTTCAATATCCGCTGCGGAATAATCGCTCTTTTTGTTCACGGTTTCCTTCATAAGGGCATAGATTACGCATTTCAGGGGGCAAACGCAACCACCTATACGCAACTTGTGTATAGGTGGATTCTTTAGGTATAGTAGAAAAATGTCGCACGAGAAACCCAACTATGACCACTGTCCCGCCCTTCGCACCATCGCCATGCCGGCGGATGCCAATGCCAATGGCGACATTTTCGGCGGCTGGCTGCTGGCGCAGATGGACCTTGCGGGCAGCATCATCGCCACGCAGACCGCAAAGACACGGGTCGCTACGGTCGGCATCGAGGCCATGGCTTTCAAGCTCCCGGTTTTTATCGGGGATGAAGTGAGCTTTTACTGCAAGACCATACGCATCGGCAATACGTCCACCACCATCCATATCGAAAGCTGGGCGAGGGGACGCCTCGATGATACCGCGCGCAAGGTGACTGAAGGAAACTTCACCTATGTGGCGATAGACGAAAACAGGCATCCTGTCCCTATCGTGCGGCCGAAGGTTCCGGCATGAAGCTTAAGGTAGCTGCGCTTTTGTGCATGATGGGCCTTGTCGCGCTTGGCGGTTTTGCAACCGGCCCGGCTCACGCCGCCCTGCTGGACGGGCTGTTCGGAAAAAAACCGGCTGCCGTCAACTACAGCGACATATATCCCATCCAGAGTGAAGATGAATTTTATAACGTCGCAAAATCCATTCACAGGACGCCTTACAACGACCCGCAGATCGAATTCGAAATCATGATGCCGAAGGACTGGGTTTCCGAGGAAATCCCCCAGACGCATGATGCCTATGGCGCGAGCCGGGAGCTTATGGGCGACATCGCCAAATTCATCAGCCCCGTCATGAGCACCATGCGGGCGCTTGTCACGGTAAAGTCCATCAAGCTTGAGCATGAAATCTCGGCGGAAAACTGGCTCAAAGGCTACATACTCTCAAATAAGTACAACCTTCAGGGCGCCGTTACCGCGTTCAACGATAGAAAAGCCACGGCGGAATGCATCTCGACGGCCCTCGACGGGAGCAGCAGCTATATTTATGTGGCAGCGCATATCAACGGCAGCGATGGCGTCCTTGTCCAGTTTGAATCGCCGCTGGCGCTCAAGGATGTCGTGGCGGTTGTAAGGAAGCTGATCGTTGACAACTTCAAGTTCATCCTGGAAACGGACCGCCCGATCGAAAACCTGAAGAGTTTTAATTTTGCGAATGGCCTGAAATTCAGGTATCCGGAATCCCTGATCCTGAATCACGTCGATGACGGGGATACGCGCCACATGTCGATGCAGCTCTATAATATAGCAAGGCAGGACGTGATCGACCAAACGCAGGGAAAATCCCTCTCCCAGATACAGGGGCTGATCCGCTTTATCGTGGTCAAAAGGAACGCCAGCACGAGCCTGAAAAAAGAAACGGATGATATAAAAAGTTTCGTCAAGAATATTCTCGGGCTTGAAATCACGAAGCTCGTGTCCAGCGATCCGGCGCCGGTTACGACGACCCGCTTCCTCGGCAAGGGCAACTTTTCGCGCTACGAAGTGTATCAGGCCTCCCCGAAGAGAAGCAACGCCATCCCGGAAGAGATCCGGTTTGTCGCCCTGGGTGACAAGAAGTGGTATATATTTGGCCTGCTGTTCACGCCTTCAGATGCTGAGAACTTTTACGCCTGGGCCGTCAACATCCAGGACTTTGACATGATGATCAAGGATTTTAAGTAGGCGCTCCTGGGTAGGCCTATTTTTTCATGTCATCCCCGCTTTCGTGGGGATACAGTACTGTAATAAAAAAACACCCCGGCTTGCGACCAGGGTGTTTTTTCAGTGGCTGCTTAGAAAATCAGACCGAGTAGTACATCGAGAACTCGAGCGGGTGAGGCATTGTCTCATATGCTTTCACATCCGCGTAGCGCAGCTCGAGGTAGCCTTCGATGCAGTCCTTGGTGAAGACGCCGCCTTTGAGCAGGAAGTCGTGGTCGTCGCGCAGGGCATCGAGAGCCTCGCGCAGCGAGCCGCAGACGGTGGGGATCTGCGCCAGTTCATCCGGCGGGAGTTCGTAGAGGTTCTTGTCGAGCGCCTGGCCGGGGTGGATCTTCTTCTGGATGCCGTCAAGGCCCGCCATCAGCATCGCGGCGAAAGCCATGTAGCTGTTGGCAGCCGGGTCGGGGAAACGCACTTCCACACGCTTGCCGTTGGCCGAGGCCGAGTGCGGGATACGGCAGGAAGCGGAACGGTTACGCGCTGCATAGGCCAGCAGAACCGGTGCTTCGTAGCCGGGCACCAGACGCTTGTAGCTGTTCGTGGTCGGGTTGGTGATCGCGTTCAGCGCCTTGGCGTGCTTGATGATACCGCCGATGTAGTAAAGGCAGGTGTCGGAGAGGTCGGCGTAGCCTGAACCTGCGAAGAGGGGCTTGGCCGCTTTCCACAGCGACTGGTGGACGTGCATGCCCGAGCCGTTATCGCCGAAGACGGGCTTCGGCATGAAGGTCGCCGTCTTGCCGTAGGCGTGCGCGACGTTGTGCACGACGTATTTGTAGAGCTGCAGGTTGTCCGCGCTGTTGACGAGTGTGGAGTACTTGATGCCGAGTTCGACCTGTGACGGCGCGACTTCATGGTGGTGCTTCTCGACCGAGACGCCCATGTTCGCCAGCACTGTCGTCATTTCGGCACGCAGGTCGTTGGAGCTGTCGACCGGCTGCACGGGGAAGTAGCCGCCCTTGATGCCGGGGCGGTGGCCCATGTTGCCTTGTTCGTATTTCCTGTCGGAGTTGTAGGGGCCTTCCATGCTGTCGATTTCGTGGCTGACCTTGTTCATGCTGATGTTGATGCGCACGTCGTCGAAGATGAAGAATTCAGCTTCGGGACCGAAAAAAGCCGTGTCGGCGAGGCCGGTGGATTTCAGGTAGGCTTCAGCGGCCTTGGCGATCGAGCGCGGGTCGCGGCTGTAGGGTGCGCCGGTCGAGGGTTCGTAAACGTCGCAGAAAACGTTGACGGTCGGCTGTGCGGTGAACGGGTCGAGCTGCGCCGAGCTGACATCTGGCATCAGGATCATGTCTGATTCATTGATGCTCTTCCAGCCCGCGATCGAGGAACCGTCGAACATGACGCCGTCTTTCAGCAGGGTTTCGTCAACTGTGGAAATGTGTTGTGCCGTGTGCTGCAGCTTGCCGCGCAGGTCGGTGAAGCGGAACGAAACGTACTGCACGTCATGCTCCTTCAGCTTCTTGAAAAATGCGGCGTAGTTTTGCGCGGGCGCTTTTGTTGCTTTGGTTGTCTTCGCTTTTGCTTTTGCCATTTGTTTTCTCCTGTTATCTGGCGGTTGGTTATTAATGCTTGATTGTTAGTGAATAGTTTTATATCGCTTCCTTGCCCCGTTCCCCGGTGCGCACGCGGATTACGTTTTCGACGGGGATCACGAAAATTTTTCCGTCGCCGATGCGGCCTGTGCGCGCCGCGTTTTGTATCGCCTCCACAACGTCATCGGCCTGGCCGTCCTCGACGACGACCTCGATCTTGACCTTGGGCAGGAAATCGACCTTGTATTCCGCGCCGCGGTAGAGTTCCGTGTGGCCCTTCTGCCGCCCGAAACCGCGCACCTCGGTGATCGTCATGCCCTGCACGCCGACTCCGTTGAGCGCTTCCTTTACTTCGTCAAGCTTGAACGGCTTGATAATGGCCTCGATTTTTTTCACGCATCACCCTAAAAAGATGCCCAACAATTGCACGTTGCGTGCCAACCTTTGGCCAAGGCTAATTACTTGAAATAACGGGATATTTTTGTGCGCTGCCGCAAAAATATGCACGAAAATGAGGCTGAATGCCTAAATTTTAGGCAGATCCTTCGGCTTATATGTTATGATCTTGACGTCTCACGGACATTCGCGGTATAGGCATTACACTGCGTTTTGCGCGGTTTGTGGCGGCTGTAGCTCAGTGGTAGAGCGCCCGGTTGTGGTCCAGGATGTCGTGGGTTCAATCCCCATCAGTCGCCCCATTTTCTTCTTCACCCTTTATCAGCGCCACATTTATCTCCTCATCATCTTTTAAGTTGACATATTCATAATAGTCAATATAATATATGTAAATTATTAAAAACTGAGAATAACGAGGAAAGATGAAAATATCGGGGCTTACAAAAGCGTTTGCAAAGGCTGCGTGCTGCATTGCTCTTGCTGCAACTGCGGGGGTAGGCGCGGTGGCAGGGCTTCCTTCAACGGCGGGCGCTCCGCCGGCTTGCGTTCTATTGGCTAGCAGCGCCCTATCGGCGGGCGCGCCGGCGAACGGCGCTCCTGCTGATGTTGATATTGAATTTAATTTTATAACCCCGCTGTTCACGAGCGAGATGTATGAATCATGGCTTCGCAGTAATGAACTATCCCTTCTTTCAACGCCGGACATGATAAAAGTTACAGCTAACACTTCCCAAGGGGCAATTGACCAGGTTGTTTCAGGCGTCAAAGAATCTGTAACAAAGAACGGGGGCTCGCTTAACAGGATAGTTTTTTCCGGGGATGATGGGTCGAATATGATGATAAATCCCCTGCCGAATGCGCAATGCAGCGAGCGGCTTGATCATATTCCGGATGAGAGTACGAGATTTTCCTACACAAAGCTTACAGACATATTGCAAGCGCTGCTCGTTTTGAAAAACCAGGAATTTCCTGGGCATAAGGCCGGAGAGCCGCTGGCGAAAGCGATTGATGTAAGCGGATGTAATATGTTTGCTTCTAATAATAGCGCCGGCACGCGGCCCCTGCCAGCCAGAGAGATTTCCCGACTGGCCGGGCAATTAAATATGCCGATCATTGCCTCTGTCACTTCGATTGGCTACGAAGCGCAGTACCCGATTACCGGGGTTTTCTGGGCATTCCTGCCGAACGGTAACGTGAGCCGTTTGCCCGGCCCATATTTTAGCTTTGACGGAGAAGATATAGCACAACATGAGTCCTGGGTTTCGGCCAATGGTTTTACGATACAGAACGTTGAGGAGCCTGTAAAAGACCATCCTTTTTCTGTTGTAAATACGCCTGATATTGCCAGTACGGTTGTTGGTGGTGCTGGTTCAACTTTTGTTACCTTGCAAACTCCCCAGACAGGGCAGCAGCGTGTGGCGTCAAGCGCGCCTCTTGGAAATCCGCACCCCTGATTTTCCGCCGCTCATTAAATACATAATTGCAGTTGAAAATGAAGGTAATTTCCTGTATAATTATCATTTGTGGGAAGTTTAGACTCGCCTGTTGAAAGAAATAGTAAGGGCAGGGCTAGCTTTAAAAAGCAGGCCATAGAATATAGTTTTTAGGGATAGATTTATGATGAAAGTTACACCCCCGGAACCGCGCGCTGAGGCCAATGCTGGAGCCGCTTCAGAAATCAGCCCGCAGAGCCATTACCTGAACGCAGAGCTGTCATGGCTGGCTTTTAACAAGCGTGTCCTGGAAGAGGCGGATAACGCCAAAGTCCCGCTTCTTGAGCGTGTCAGGTTCCTGGCCATATCCGCCTGCAACCTTGAAGAGTTTTTTGCGGTGCGCGTTGCGGGGCTTCTGGATTTGCAGAAGGAATATCCCAACAAGCTGAGCAGCGACGGCCTGACACCGGCGCAACAACTGAAGAAAATCCTGCACCAGACGAATGTGATGGGCGAACAGCAGCAGGCATGCTGGCAGCGGCTCACCGAAAAGCTGTCCGGCAAAAACATCAACCTTCTCGACAAGAAGACGCTGAGCCCCAAAGCAAAAATATGGCTCGAGCAGTTCTTCATCGACAACATCTTCCCGGTGATAACGCCCATCGCCGTTGACCCCGCGCACCCGTTTCCGTTGCTGGCGAACAGCAGCGTCGCGGCCATCTATGCCCTTGAAGGGGAGAAGCCCGGCACGCAGATCCTTGCGCTTCTCACGCTGCCGCAGAAGCTTCCCCGGTTTGTCAGGCTTCCGGATGAAGACAAGAAAATAGAATTCATCGCGCTTGAAGAAGTGCTGGATATTTTTATCGAGAGCCTGTTTCCCGGCTACAAACCGCTCCAGCACGGGCTGTTCCAGGTTCTCCGCGACAGCGACTTCGAGGTGAACGATAAAGCTGAAGACCTTGTGGTCCATTACGAAAAGGCGCTTAAAGAAAGAAAGCACGGGGAAGTCATCAGCCTGACCCTGAGCAAGAACATGCCGAAGGGCCTGCGGCTCTTTCTTCTCAAAAACCTGAAAGTGCAGAATGAATGCATCTTTGAAACGGACGGCTTTATCGGCTTGTCGACCATTAAAGAATTTGTTGATA
>Ga0206962_1019_pt1 | contig 64500 bp, 57 predicted proteins | sample Alteio_BWOrgHeat_27_FD_153241 | JGI IMG/M metagenome (GOLD analysis project Ga0206962, IMG submission 153241) | Enriched cells from forest soil in Barre Woods Harvard Forest LTER site, Petersham, Massachusetts, United States -... | ecosystem: Environmental > Terrestrial > Soil > Temperate forest >...
AATATCTTCAGTGATTGAGTTAATATCTTTTTGGCACTCAAGAATCAAATCAAGAAAATTATTAACGATAACTTCTTGGCTAATTGGTTCCTGAACTCGACTTTGTGTCACTTCTGTTCTTATATCAGAAATGTTTTTCAGTATTTGACAATCCACCGTCTCCATAAATATTGAGTATTACAGTGTTAGAAGTAATTTATTAAAATTCAACTCCTCTAACCTACTTTTTGTAATTCAAATGAAATCGCAATAATATATAAACTCAAATTGCGCTAGTAACCATTTTGTTTGAACACAACTTCCATTATCTCTTCAATCCATCCAAGTCTTTCTACGTAACGTAGAATACAAAGTTAAATGACGCGAACTTCATATGCTATTTTGCATTTGTAACCTTTATTCAACTGTAAGATTCACACCCTGTATTATCAATTATTTAGTAAAAATTTGAATTTTACGGCAGATAACACATATTTCTTACATCATCAAAAAATACCAGTTTCAGAATTAAATTCTTAATACTTAATCTGTTAATTGATTTTATTCTGCAAAATATTAAAATTAGATATACATATAATTAGTATTAAAATATTATTATACATATTACGTGTATATCTTACATATGTAAGATATATTACAATTTTGTAATTCAATAAAATGGGATGGATGAGACTTTTTAGGGTTCAAGGCTGAGAATGCTACAACAATCAATCACCTTTCAATAAGTTATTCCCTCGTTTATAGCCACAAATATACAACAAAAAAGGCAAAAATATCCTATTTCTCTTCATTTTTCTTCTTTTGCTGAGAATCAGACCATGACTCGCCTTCCATAGATTTACGATGTCCCATACCCTGAGTTCTAAACTCCTCATTTGTTTTGATGTCATATTCAGCATAAACCCTTTGACCAACAGGATCAGCTAGTTCCTTGCCATGATTCCTTGGGTTCTTAACGTTCGGAGATACTGGATAGGCATTCATCTCATCTGCCGGATATGGCTCAAGCATGGCAGTCACAATCGATAAATCTGTTGACTCCTTGATCCAAGCATATTCCTGATCCTTTCGTAGGATTACTGGAGAACGGTGATGTCCTATTTTTTGCATTAATTCATTAGCTACCGTTGTGATAATAGAAAATGAAGTAATCACTTCCCCTGTTTCTTTATCAACCCATCTGTCCCATATCCCTGCCATTGCAAATGGCCTTCGCTCTTTTAGGTATACCAAATATGGCTTACTTAAGCCTTCGGCCTTATTTCCCTCATAAAAACAGTCAGCTATCACTAAACAACGCTGTCTTCGTATTCCGGTTCTGAAGGATGGTTTATTGATAATGCCTTTCCCTCTGGTAAATTTCGGATCGTCTTCTTTATTATTATCACCTTCGGATCTGGCATTAAACAAATACATCTGCTTCTTTGCCCAAGAGGGGGTCAACCCAAATTTTGCCAGCGTCAATTCTCGTGGGCTTTCACTTAGGATCACGGGATCCATTTGACCTACACCGAGATTGTAATTTGGCTCAAATAAACTAAGCTGATTACTAGCTTTTACATCGAAGATCTTTTCTATCACTTCTACTTTGGATACTACTATTATTCTTCCACACATCGCTAATAATTTTTATTTGCGGTAACGTTCAGGGTAAATCCCTTCATATAGCTCATTAAATCCCTATATGCATCGTCTTTAGTTAATGCATGCATACGATTAGGGGTGTAATCTAAAGGAGCGTCTTTCGGTTTGTAGTAATGGCTAATCTGCCAATAATACCTGATCGGAATATGCTGCCCAAGCTGCCTAATACTCTGGATAATTCTTGCTTTAATGGGATATTCCAATCCTTCCATTTTCAATTGATATTCTTGTAGCACCTCATATAGTTCATAATTCATATCGCGAAAATTTGTTTGGTTTTATGACTTGTCTGCAAAGTCAAGATAAGAATAAAAGTTCAAATATCATTGGGAAAATTTGTCCTATATTTGATTACTAAAACAATTTAAATGGCGTAAAAACAGACATTACATAACATATCAGCGTTAGCTGTATTCTGGTAGTCAAAATCGCGAAATTTTAACCACGTCCAAGAATATAAGTTGATGCTCACGTCAAAGGCGTGGGCTTTACTTATTTGGACGAAGGTGTTTCGCGATACCTGACTACCAATATGGTAAATGTCCCACGCTGATTTTTTTATCAGCCTGTTCGGGACATTGGGGCATAAAAAAATCAATATACATGAAAATCAAATTTATTCTCGGAGTATTTGCGCTAACTATTATTATGGCATCATGCTCTTCCACACAACAGATAGGAAAAGTAAACATGATTTCAACAAGAAATGTTGACTCTAAAAACTATGTTCTAATCAAGACTTATGCCGGAAGCACGACAAAAGAATTAAAGAAGAGTAGGGCTTCGAGTATTGAAGAAGCAATCAACAATACAGTAAAAGCTGTTCCGGGCGGAGAGTATTTAATGAACGTTGCAATTTTTTTGATCAAAGGTAAATACTACGCTGTTCAAGGAGATGTATATGGATTGTCTGGCACTATCTCTTATCGTGGTTTTGTTGCCGGAGATAAAGTAACATGGGAAGATCGAGCTTCGCTATTCGATAAAAAACAGTACGTATCGGGTACGATTATTTCGCTTAAAGACGATAACACCGTTATCATTAAACTGGATAATTCTGAAAAAACAGTCGAAATATCCTACGATAAGATCAGTAAGATTCAAAAATAAATTTCTTTATGCTTTTTTAAATCCGGGCTAATTGTCCGGATTTTTTTGTTCTGAAATTACAATCGAATCTGTTTTGTATTTTAGTTGCAATTCTATGGATAAAAAACAATCAAACAAGGAACGAATTGTATTGGAATACGATTCGGAGAACTGGATAAAAGTAATGAGTTATATTATTTCTATGCGAGTATCAATTGCAGAAGGGAAGGATATTCCTATAAATGTTGCGAAAGGACTAAAAGCTCTTTTGGTAGATACTACAACTAAAAACAATGCTATCTACAAAAAAAAGATCGAGTCTGTAAAAAAACTAACGATAATGCGTTTTGCCGGAGATAAACACTACAAGTTTAATTCCAAAAGAAAATATGCCAAAGAAGAATCGTTTATTGGAATAAGAATTATGCAGATACATCAAAGAGGAGTTACTTATGAAAGGAATTTAAATTCATTATTAGGTTGGTTATTTGAGGAGCTAATAATTAGGTATGCGCATGATCCAATAATTGAGAAAGACATTTGCGCTCATTTTATTTTCGAACGAATAAATCACTTCATTGAAAAGTGCCTAGATAAAAAATCTCAAAAACTAATGAGTAATAGTAAATTCAAACGATTTGCCATTACGGGATTCATTACACGCCAGCTCGGATTTCAGGTTACGAATAAAATAAATCCATCCAACAAAGACCTAGCTGATGCAATGAAGCATCCGCTAAATCCGCAGGTAAAGAAAAAAGGCTCAAAATAATTTGAGCCTTTTTTTGTAATTCAACCTTCAGAAGAAGTTTAATGGTATAAGAATTACTAAGATACGCAAAATATTAATTGGGGAAATTTTTGTGATTTTTTTCCTAGGAAAAATTCATCCTTTTTCTTCCTAATCCATCTGTTAACATACAGAACAAACGGTTGTTCTTTTGTAGACCTTTTTAAGGTCGGTAGTTCAACTGGATAGAATAATGGTATAATCAGCCATAGGTTACGAGTTCGACTCTCGTCCGACCTTCACTTAAATATATTGTCTTTTACTACTCTACTATTTTGAAAATAATAACATTGAAAAAAAAGGTTAAAAACTTGGTTTTATGATGACTTGGCACTTATTTTGCATTGTGTTACAATGTAAATAAACCTATATGGCAACCAAAACCGAACACCTAGTAATCAGAATGACTCCAGAACTACGAAAAAAATTGCAGCAGCTTGCCGATCAGGATCACCGGAAACTGTCTGACTTCATTCATCTGCAACTTGAAAAATTAGTAGAAACAAAAGAGCCGGACAAACGGCAGGAATAGTACTAAAAAAGAAACAGCTACTTGGCTTCGATTTGCGACCTCGACCAATATAGCTGTTTGATAAAACTACCAGTGCGAACTGGTAATCATCGATGTTAAAGATACGAAAAATAAATCGATCCGTTAATCCTTTTTCCGGGATTAATTTTTGCATCGACGAAATTCGTAAAGCCCGGATACCAGAGCTTATTGATTACTTATTGCCTCCCCGACCAAAACAATCCACCTACTCTTATTCGGATGTAATTCTCGGTCTTATCTACGCCAATCTTTGTGGCTCTGAAAGGCTGGAAGACATCAAAAAAATTAAGGACGAGTTCAGAGGAATACCTGATCTCCATATCCCATCACCGGATACCATCGCCAATACCCTCAAATTCCTATCAAGTGAGACAGTCGATGTGACTTCGGATTCTGACATAGAACATCAATTTAATCTTAATGAGCCTTTAAATATGCTACTACTGAAAATTGTAACAAGATTGAACATACTTAATAAATCTAAAAATGTTCTTGATTATGATAACGTAACAATCCCTACTGAAAAGTATGACTCAAAATTTACATACAAACAGTTCAGAGGGTATTCGCCCGGAGTAGCATTCATAGGCCAGTTACCCGTTTTCATTGAAGGAAGAAATGGTAATTCTCCAGCAGCGTACAAAATGGTTGACACCTTAAAAAGGTGTCTCAAAGAACTGGATCAGCAAAACATCCCAATAAAACGCTTTCGTAGTGATTCCGCAGCTTTCCAGAAGAGCGTGATGCTTCTTATGGATAATAAAGGAATTGAATTCTTTATCAGGGCGCAGGAAAATGAATCCATCGGAGCTTCATATTCCACAGTTGAGTGGAAACCTGTCGTTATTAATGGGGAACGGTTTGAAGTGGGATCCATTAAATACTCACCCATAGACGTAAGCAGAGTATATAGGCTAGTTGTATACAAATGCTTGGACAGGGAAAACAAGGAAACTAACCGCCATACCGGAGATAATTATTCCGTTCTATCAATCATTACAAATGACTGGAAGATGAGTAATACGGAGATCATAAAATTCTATGATCAGCGTGGTGCTGCCGAAAAGAACTTCTCTATGTTATTGAATGACTTCAACTGGAAACGAATGCCATTCTCATTCCTAAGCCAAAACGTTACATTCCTTGTTACTGAGGCAATAGCTTCTGTTATCTACAGGCATGTTATAAATACCATCAGCAAAAAAGTTTCTTTCGTTAATAGGACGTTTCAACTCAAGAAATTCATCTTTCAGTTTATTTCCGTTGCAGGATACTGGACTTATGAAGGAGGAGAGTTTATTTTAAACCTGCATACAGACAGAAAATATCAGCAAGGTGAACCACCGGGTTAGCAATCTAGTTCCCTACCTTCTTGGATCTGCTTGAAGGCTGATTCCATGTCAGTTTTACGGATATTGGCTTCCTCATTGTTCTTTGAGGCTAGGTATTTTTCTATTGAGTCGCCCCAATACACGATTACTCCCATATCCGTATTAAGGTCGTCAAAAACGGTTCGTTGAATACACATAAGTGAATATATAAAAATCCCGAATCATAATCTCCTATATTAGCATTAAAAATGCTATGGAAGATAATATGGAAACAGTTTTAATGCAGTCAGTAGCCAGATTAACGGTAGAAAACTGTAGCTTAAGAGCTGAAATTACTATTTTAAAAACAGTTTTTTTAAGCTATCTGTCCAAGTCTGACAGTGAACTCTTAGAGAGTTATCACGCTTATCATGAAAAACAATTTTCAAAGTTGACCTCGCAGTATTTTTCTGATATTCCTGCAATAAATGACGAGTTGACTCGCGAGATAAAAGAGCAACTCGGAGGTATTCTATAGATTTTCGCATCAGTCTCTCTTCACTTGACTCCATAAAAAACCTCCTTCCCGCCTCTAAAAGGTGAAAAATTGGCCTTCTTTTCAAAAAAAGTCCCTTCCATCGATAAAATATAGTTTTTCACAGACCTCTGATTTTAGGTTTACGGATACTGGCTTCCTCATTGTTTTTTGAGGCTGGGTATTTTTCAATCGAATCGCCCCAATACACGATTACTCCGGCATCAATGTTTAGGTCATCTGGATTATTTATTTGGACGGACATACTTAAAAAACATTCAAAACAATATTCCAGCAAGTTCTTATTTCACTAAGTTTATGTATATCAAACCCATATCCTTATGTCACATGTTGCTGTCAATATTACTTACAAAGGGAAGCCATTCACTTCTGAAATGAGCAAACAACATCCTGAACTCATGAGTCTATTCCCTGATATGTCTACATTCCTTGCGTTATATCTTCCATTACGTGATAAAGCCATTAAAAGTGGCATATTGCAATTTTTAGATATTTCAGAAGACGGAATAATGATAAATGGAGTACCTATTACCTTAACTTAAACAATACATCGGATTGGGTTGTTGCAGAACCATCCGCCTTTGTGCTAAATGCTGAAATCAAAATACGTCCTTCGTCTTTCAAAAAAACATGAACTATTTGAATTTTACTTCCTGTAGGTAGTTCGTATTTATCCTGTATTGTTGATATCAGACTCCTAGACACTTTCTCCAACTCATCTTGAATATTGATTGAGGAGGTTTCATCGAATACTTGCAATTCGGGAACCATTATTTTTTCAATTTGCCCCATTAAAAACCTCCTTCCCGCCTCTAAAAGGTGAAAAATTAGCCTCGTTTTCAAAAAAACACCATACTATCGATAAAATATAGTTTTTCACAGACCCTCGGATTTTAGGTGAAGAGTGAAAAAGGATTTCTTGAAATTAATTACTAAATTTGTTTTATGTTGAAAGGATCGAAAAAATATCAACTTCAGGACTTAATCGAGAAAATTGAGGAAGCCGACAAGATGATCAAGGCTCATTCAAAGAACTCATCTAAGTTGATGTTGGAACAATACGAAGCTAAGAAGCAGAAGCTTTTGGGTTATCTTATTGATGAGTTGGTTGATGCTAAAGTACGATCTCCATATAGCTTCAAATTGATTTATATGGCTTTGCATAAATTCTACCCTAAATTGATGAAGTCGGAATATAAAGAAACAGCCGGTACATCTAAAGAATTGAAATCACTGGAAGCCGTTTTGGCTGCATAAATAATCACGCAATCCCATTTAAAAGGTGCAAAACTCTTATAGTTCTGCACCTTTTCTGCTTTCATATCCAAGCAATGAATCCTTTAACCCTTCGGTTTCTCAATATCAAAAGGGATAATCAGCTTTACACTGATGTTTCGTCCCATATTATAAATACCCGAATGTCCTGTGGTATTATTGGGATAGGGTTCAAAATACTTCAACCGGCTCAGGTGACTTTGATAAGCTACATTGCCCAGATTGGTTCCCTGCAAGGAAATACGAAACAAGGTGGTTCCTTTGGTATTGGTAACAGTGGTGCCTATACCGGCGCTGATAAGGGTATAGCCGGGAGTCGCTGTTTCTGTATTATAAGCGGTAAAGGCTCTGTTTTGCGCCGCATACCACTCCACTCCTGCCTTTACATAGGTTGCCGTAAAGTGTTTTGATTTTTTTCTTATTTCGGCAAGCAGCTCGGAACGGGTATGAAGAGGTGGAATAAATGGAAGATACTGAGCTCCTTCCGGAATGGCAATCCCGGCTCCTCCTTTATTTAAAGCATAAATAACAGAAAGTGCGTTTTCAAAATGCAGCCAGTCTAAAGGATGTGGGTGAATATCCAGACTCACTTCTCCTCCGTACAACTGGGCATTCACAGCTTCGTATTTGAATGTCTGGTTCCCGGCTACGATAACAGAGTCCTTACCATTATACCCTTGTAGCTTCTCATCAAAAATATAATTGCTGATATTGTTGTTGAAGAGTTCCACACTACCCGAAATATGATTGGTGTTCAGAAACAGACCGATATCTTCCTGCAAGCTGAACTCGGGTTTGAAATCGGGATTGCCGATCTGATAGATATTGGTTCCCGGATGCACCCCATTGGCAGAGATCTCTGCAATATTAGGTGCTCTGAATCCTCTTGCAATATTGGCTTTGAAAGAGATATGATCGGAAAAGACATAAGTAGCACCTGCACTTCCGGACATACCACTGAAGGTATGCTCATAATTACTAAATGGATGAGATGCATGCGTTGTATCAGGTGGAGCCACCTGCATATCAAAACCGGTGGATGGGTTCGGTTTTACATACATGCCCGAGTTTGAAAACGAACGGTTGTCATACCGCACTCCTCCGCTTATATCCAGTTTTCCGAAACTTTTCTTAACAAAGGCAAAAGGCCCAACATCAAATTGATTGTAATCGGGAATAATGAATTCCGTTCCTTTATTCTGATTAACCTGATACATGCCATTCACCCCAACGGTTGTTTCCACCCCTTTCCATTCCGGAAAGTGATATTTGAAATCATAAGTATAGGTTTGCAGAAAGAGGTATAAGCCCGGAATATCGGCTGCTTCCGGGTGACTGTATTCCCGGCGTATGCTTTGCTGATAACCCAGATTCACTTCCAGTTTGCCTTTTCCTATAATAAAGCTGTTGTTGATATACCCCCGGTAATGCTGCACCCGCTGGTGTAATACAGCAATGTTGTATGACTTGAGTTCTGCATCTGAAACAATAGGCCGAAACGTATCTGCTTCCGTTATTTGTTTGGTAAACTTACGGGTAGTAGAATCCCTGCTTCCGTCGGGGATTTCCTGAAGATCGTCATATACGGTAAATCCTATATGTGAAAACCCCCATTGTTTGTTTATTCCTACCGATGCGCTGGCATCTGTTTCCTGAAAGGAAGTTCCGTATACACGCCCATCAACAGGATCCTGATAATTGGTGGCCATTTTATGTGATACACGCGCTCTCCACGCAATTCCTTGCTGGTTTCCTTCCAGCATCAGGGAGTTGCCGATCAGGCCGTTATTGCTTTGATAATTATTCAGAAAATCGCCGCGTATGCTTCCGGGTGTGACGGGATTGGCAGTAAGCAGATTGACAACACCAGCCATGGCATCCGAACCATAGGTGAGACTGGCAGGACCTTTTATAATCTCTATCCGGTCTATTCCATATTCATCCACTTCAATACCGTGCTCATCACCCCATTGCTGTCCTTCCTGACGCATGCCTTCAAATAAGGTCAGTACCCGGTTATAGCCAAGTCCGCGGATAAAAGGTTTGGAAACATTGGGTCCGGTGGTAACAGAATTGATGCCGGGTACACGGCTGATGCCATCGATGATATTGGTAGAGAGATTTTGTTCCAGGTATTTCTGATCCACCACAACAATGGGTACCGGGCTGCGTTTTATTTCGGTGTTTTTTGACATGCCGGTAATAACCACTTCTCCCACTTCTGTAGCCGAAGCATCCAGTTCAAAATCTTTTGTTGTTTGAACATTTAAATCAACGTTGTCGGCCAGGGTTTTATATCCCAGATATTTAACCTGTATCAGTACTTTGATCTTAGGTAAGTCGTTGATGATATAACTTCCGTCGGCTCCGGTTACGGCTCCGCTGTGCAGCTCGGGAATATAGATGGTAGCTCCGGTAAGCGGAGCCTTGGTGGCTTTGTCGGTTACTTTACCACTGAGGCTTGTTTTGCCGGGTAAAGCAGGAGCCGGGAAGGCGGACGACACAGCCGCCCGGCTTGGCAGAAAGAGTGAAAGATAAAAAAGAACAGGTAAAAACCTTTTCATGAATGCGATATTTTATGATGACCGGCAGCTGGTATGATCACTGTCCCGGAATCGGTAAATAGATAAAAGAAAAGAAGTGCGGGGTTGGGATAAATGCGCCTTGTTGATAAGACAGGTGGTGCCCTGTTTTAAGGCTTAAGAAAACACCGGAGGACCCCGGGGTGAGAACCGAAAATCAGTAGAAATGAGCGACAGGCTTTCCTTGTATTCGGAGTAACTGAAATGAAATGAAAAGGATTGAAAAGCAGGTACGGCATCGGGTAATGAAGCCGAAGAAGACAAGGTATAATCACAAAGTGAGCAGGAATGTTCAAGCGGATGCAGGTGCTTGGCATTGCTGATACAATGGGTATCATCCTGATGACGGAAATCGTGTATCGCTTTTTCCGTAAGGGGAAAAAGAAACAGAAACAGAAAAAAGAAAGAAAATGAATACCGTTTCCAATTCATAGCATAACAAAGATAAGCAAATCTGACGGGAGACAGAAACAGGGTTTATTCCTGATTCATGATTTTTTCTTGAGATAAAAATAACGTTGAATGCCCAGCATGTAGACGGGGTAAAAGTGAGCATAGCTTTGGTTATAAAGGGGCAAGCCCACGGAAAGATCGATACGGAGATTGGATTTAAGGATGGTTTGTATGCCAGGATACACATCCACATAGTTGCCTGCCTCGAGTAAGGGGGTGTGAATGGGAAGATTTTTAAATCCGTATTGAATCACTTGTGCCTCCTCATAACTTACTCCTTTAAATTCAAGATAAACATTCAGGTTTGCCTGTTTGTAATTGGTGTAGTGAGCCGGAAACAGCAGATAGCCAAACGATAAATCATATTTCCAGGCTTTCCCATACGTAAGATCGGTGGGAACCAGAGGGCCTCCGTATATATCGGGAGAGAAGCCTTCATATTTTCCCGGAAGGATAAACCCGGTGGTAAAAGATACAGCCAGGTGATTATACAAGGTGGTAACGATAAGTCCTCCTCCATAACCTTTGGTATCTTCCAGCAGATTGGGTTCGGCTTCATCATGCGCCACATTCACATTGGACCATTCTCCATAAACAGACATTCTCAAATGTCTTTGCATTCCGTCGTGGGTCAGGAAACGGTATTTGGCATACAGATCTATTCCACTGAACAGATAAGGGTAGGGAAGGCCCCGCTGAAAATTGCCGGTAGAATAAATACTTTGATTTCCGTTGTGTGTATGATAAGCCAGTCCCGGAGGAAAGTCTGTGCTGTGGTGATTTGTTTCCGTAAAGTTGGCCATGACGGTAAGTTTGGAAAATAGGCCATACATCAACCTTAATGTGGTAGCATTCCTGATCTGGCTCACCTCTTGATAGGATTCATTAAAGAGGCGTACGCCCAGCACTCCTTTAGGTACGGTGCTTGCCGGCTCGGAAGTAGGGAAGAGTTCCTGACAAGAAAGACCAGAAGACAGAAGTAAGAAAAAAGAAGTCAGAAGAAAGAAGACAGAATTCAGAAGACAGAATACAGAAGTGCGAACAGATAAAACAGAATTGGGGAAGCAGGTAAAGAATGGTCTGAAGGGTCGTGTTACCATATTAAGGTGTAATTGCAGTCCATTCTTCTGACTTCTGTCTTCTAATAAATCATTCCGTTACCGGCACCGCAGTAAACTCCGCATGGGTTCGGTCCGAATATTTTATTTGATAATGTATACCCCCGGTGACCGGAAGCATCAATGCTGAATCGAATCCCACACCATAGAGATAATAATCTCCGCAATGGAGGTTGTCGAAAATAACCTGGTTGCTGGTATTGGATGATGTTATATGACTATCGTAAGCAGAAGGATCAACTCCGGGAAAATCGCTTGCATTGTATTTGATGTAAACAGTTGCAGCCGGAATGGGTTTGGCATGGTGAAAGACCGTGCAGTTTAAACTGGCTTTTCCTCCGGTACCCCCTTTGCAGCAGGAACTGAACTCCCATGCAAGCGGTAAAAACAAAAGAATAAAGAAGATCTTTTTCATGCCCGATATGCTCCAGTAAAGGTAATGATTAATAAGACGAAATAATAGAAGCGTGTTTTGATATGGGGTATTGCTATAGAAGTAACTGATAAGAATCAGGAGAATGATTTTGTAGTCCTGACAGGTATTCGGTAACTTTGGAGTATGAAAATCAGACATGGATTGTGGTTGTTGTGTTTCTTGTTTTCCTTAACAGAAGTACACGCGCAAATTGTTTCTGTGAGAATGAAAATTATAGGGCTCACCTGTTCGGCCTGTTCTTTTGGTACGGAGCGGTCTATCCGTCAGCTCAAGTTTGTGGACAGTGTGAAAATGGATCTTAATACCCATGCTTCTGAAATAACCTTTAAAAAAGGAGAACCGGTATCCATTGATAAACTGGTTCAGAAAGTATATGATGCTGGCTTTTCAGTTGGTGAAGTACATGCTACCTGGCATTTCACAAATGAATATGTATCGGATAAGTCATGGACCTCGGATGGGTCTACCTATTGCGTCCTGAATGAAACGGTGCCGGAACTAAAAGGAGATAAGGAGATGACATTTGTTGCTGAAAAGTACATGAGTAAAAAAAACTATAGTCCTTATAAACCCCTGATAACAACCTGGAGATCACTTCCCGGTTTTGGAAATAAAGTCGGTGTTTATTTTGTGGTGTTTTAATTTCATGTCCTTTGTTATGCTGCTTTGGATGTTTTTGTTGTCTTGGAAACAAGTTTGTATTTTTTCCGTATGCTCTCCATATCTTTATGCAACGCATCGGCATTGTTATAGTATCTCTCGCTTAAACGATCACGGATATCCCGCATCATTTTTACCGCGTCCATTTTTTCTTTTTTCTTTTTCATGCTCTGTTTTTTTCAGATAGAATTTCCCGAGGAGTTCTAATTTCAATTAAAGGATATCCATTTTTTAGATTTACTCCGTTAAATAAGCGTATACGGTCGAGATTTACAATGTGCTTGAAATTCCAACTTGCCAATACATCCAAACGATTAACTGTCCCTAATGCAATATGGAGAGCATCGTTATAAGATTTTGCGGTAACGGCTTTCTCTTTGATGTATAACCTGGCCAATTCTTCACACTCCGTATCAATAAGAAGTTTTTCAGATTTCGTTGATTCGAATAGTTTTCTCACTTTCAAAGGTGCCCCTTCGATTTCCTGAATCGTTAAGTCAGAAACAACCGGTTTCTTAATTCCCTTCTCAAATTCTTTAAAAAGTTTCACCGTCCATTCCTGAAATTCTTCGTCATAGTAACCTCCAAAAACAGAAGTATCAATGTATATTCTCATGTATTATTCGCCAAATACAAATTTAGCGATTTTGCCCGGTTTTAACATATACAGATGCTGTTTCCACATCCCCTAAATGGAATTATTTCCGAATAACCAGCTTATGCATCACCGGCCCTTTGGGAGAAAGGATTGTGCATACATACATGCCGTTGCTGAATGAGGTGAGTGGCAAAGTAGTTTCCGCATCGGTGATAGCTGTTTCATACACCAGTCTACCAGGCATATCATAAAACTGCAGCTTATACCCCGACCCGAAAACAAAACCCTGTATGTGTATATGAACATCGTCGGAGGCCGGAACAGGGAACAGGCTGAAATCAAAGCCGGGTGATAAGGGTTCTTCTACAATACCCGTCAAACTGCTTCCGGTATAAAACTCCACTCCTCCGGCATTGTTGCCTACAAAAAGATCGGGAAGCCCGTCTCCGTTAATATCATATAAATAAGGAACCGCCTGTTCCCCTTCTCCTATCCAGGATAGATGTGGATCGAGCATGGTAAAGGTACCGGTGAGGTTGCCGTCAATATTTCCATATTTCTGAATAGATCCGCTTTCGGTACCTACCAATAGGCGATAAGCTCCGGCCTCTTTATAAAAGAAAGGAGCTGCATATCCGGTAGTATATCCGTTGGCAGTGGTATTTACATTGCCTAGCGTAGAAGTGGTGGCCGCTGCAAACACAGGATTGGTGATGGTGCCGGTGTTCCGGTAATAATAAATATTTCCGTTGCGGTTGCCGATAACCAGATCGAGCAATCCATCCCCATCCAGGTCAATAAGCTGAGGGGTGGCATATTCACCGGCATGTACAGCAGGAAATTTATTGGGTTGGTAAACAAAATTATCGGGAGGACCGGGCTGTTTTTCAAAATAATAAACATGACCTGCATAATCGCCTATGAGCATATCATCATCTCCATCCCCATCCAGATCGCCAAAGGTGGGAGCAAATTCGGTAAGGCCGAGATTAAGCGTGCTGATATTGGCAAAGTCGCGTGTTACCAAAGTAAACTGAGGTTTTGTGATCGTGCCTGTATTCCGAAATGCAGCAATTCTTGTTTGCACCACACCCGATGTATCATAATAACCATAGTTACCTATGAACAAATCGGCGAGTCCGTCTCCATCATAATCATGCAACACCGGAAAAGAGCCTTCACCTACATCAATCATTTTATCCTGCAAAAAATTCTTTTGCTGGTAATGAAGTACCATGGTATCTGCATTTCCTATATTCTGATACCACATCACACTATTATAGTTTTCAGCTCCTCCTTGCTGATTGTAGTTAGGACTTACCAGTACATCTTTTTTTCCGTCATTATCCACATCCACTAAAAAACCACAAGCGAAAATATTCATGTTCACCGGTACATCATAGGATGGATAATTATAATCAGGGTTATTCATGATGGCATTGGTGCTATCGCCGGTATTTCGCAAATGGGTAAGATTGGTACATAGCACATGTCCGATGATCAAATCTTTATCATGTTTGGAGTTTCTGCTGGGGCAGAGAAGGCAGGTGCCTGAATGTTTGGGATTACCCGAGAGGGTGCCCCAGTTTGTCGGAACCGGCATAAGGGCTACACCACAGGAGTCGCTGGGGATATCCAGAGTCAGGTAATTGGTACAACCGAGGTAGTCGTTAAAATGTCCCCAGCAATATGGTTGTTCGTAATAAGCCAGACTATCGCAGGTGCCATACATTTCCATGGAAAAGTTTTTGTGAAACTCGGCCCGGTAGCCCTGGATGGAATAGGTGATGATATCGAGGTCGCCGTCTCCGTCTACATCTACAATGGCCGGAATGTCGGCGGGGCTTACATAAAGCCCTAAGAAACCATTCGATGCTCCGTAATTAGAAAGGATAGAGGTGGTAACCAGCTGAAACGATACTCCTCCGCTTAGGGTAGAGGTATTTTTATAAAGTGTTATTTTGTCAAATGGGCCTGAAGTAAAGATATCGGGTAGTCCGTCGCAGTTATAATCGGCCAGGATCACCCAGTCGTGCAAGGGAGGAAAATCACGGATATACTGAGGAGCACTTATATAATCCACCTTGCCGGGGGTACCTTTATTAAGAAAGGTAGAGATGCGTCCTCCGTTAATACCCTGACGGTCGAAAACGAACAAATCGGGTATTCCGTCCAGATTCAGATCAATTTCCGAAAACTGGCAGAAATTAAGTCCACCGGTCCAGGCATTGGTTAAGGTATCAGTACCACTGAAAACAGGTATGGAGTCGTTACGAAGGAAACTCGTTTGAGCATCATATCCGGAAATAATGAATACATATAATAAGGTAAAGAGAAAAAATAACCTGTTTAACCGCATAGTGAGGGTACGAGAAGGCTAATTTACGGTAATTATCCGGTGTTTCTGAGCAGGGTCTGTTAGAATGAGGTTAAAAGCGAGAATGAGGCCGGATCGGAGGTGATCCTCTTTAATCCCGTGAAAACTAAGACTATCCATGAAGAAGAATGCGCTGAATTAAAATTGGTAGATAAAGATTGAAATTCTATATTTGCACCCTTCATTTTTCAGGTTGTTTCCTGAAAATCATGGAGAAAGAAGAATCTTTTTTAAATAAATTTATTATTATATGCAAAATATTAAAGGCGCCATACGGGTTTTTACCATCTTAATGGCTCTATCCTGCCTGTTTTATCTGTCCTTCACCTTTGTTGCGAATGGAATTGATACGGATGCTCACAGTTATGCCGAGAGTTATGTAAACCGGAAAGCGGTACAAGACAGTGCCAATAAATTCTGTCATAATGATGCTGCCAAAGTAAAATCCTATCTGGATTCTATCCGCGCTAAAAAGGAAGAGTTTTATCTCTCCGATTCTATTGCCAATGAGAATGTATATAGCCTGGGTATTATAAAGTATACCGGAGCACAGGTTCGTCAGCATGCGATCAATCTGGGTCTTGACTTAAAAGGAGGGATGAACGTGACGATGGAAATCTCCGTTCCGGATATCGTAAAGGCATTAAGCAATTACAATCCTGATCCTGATTTCAATAAAGCCGTTAATCAGGCTGTTGAAATGAGCAAGACACAACAGGGAACATTTGTTGAGCTGTTTGGAAGAGCTTTTGAGAAAAACAATCCCGGTGCCAAGCTGGCTGCTTTTTATCTTTCTAATGTAGAACTGAAAAACAGAATCAATTTCAACTCCACGAACCAGGAAGTATTAAAAGTACTGGCTAATGAAGCCGATGAGTCAGTAAAACGTGCCAAACTTATCCTCGAACAACGTATCAATAAATTCGGTGTGGCACAGCCAAGCATTCAGCTGATGCCGAATACCGGACGTATCCTGATTGAGCTACCAGGTGTAAAAGATAAAAATCGTGTTCGTAAACTGCTTCAGGGAACAGCTAATCTGGAGTTCTGGGAGACTTATGAATGTAAAGAAGCATTGCCTGTATTGTTCAGCGTAAATGATAAACTTTCCAAGCTCCTGTATTTCGGTGATAGTCTGAAAACTAAACCGGATAGTGCAGCTGCGGCTTTAGCAGCCGATTCGGCCAATGCGAAAAATAAAGCAACTGCCGGTAAGAAAGATAAAAAGGCGGATGACAAAAAAGTAGTAAAAGCCGAAGAAAAGAAATTGGATACATCGCGCGTGAGTCTGAGCCAGGCGATGAAATCGGATACCGGTGCATTAAAGCAAAAGGCTAAAAAAGAGAGTGCATCTGACGAACAGAAAAAGAATCCTTTGTTCTTTATACTGCATCCATCCCTGCATGCCAGCAAAGATGGCAAAGGAGAAGAGTTTAATGAAGGCCCTGTGGTAGGTTATGCCCTGCCTAAGGATACCGGCAAGATCAATGCCATGCTTAGAATGAAACGTGTTCAGGATATCATTCCGAAGACCATGCGTTTCTATTGGGGTGTGAAACCGGAGAAAAACAGCAAAAACGCATTTGAATTATATGCCATCCAGGTAAAAAGACGTGATGGCCGTGCTGCACTTGAAGGAGATGTGGTTGTAGATACCCGTACCGAGTTTAACCAGCAAAGCGGTGGTAACCCCGAAATTTCCATGTCGATGAATGCAGAAGGAGCACACTCCTGGAAACTGCTGACAAAAGAAAATGTAGGACGTTGTATCGCCATCATCCTGGATGATAACGTTTATTCAGCTCCCCGTGTAAGCGGTGAAATTCCTAACGGACGTTCCTCCATCACCGGTAACTTTACTATTAATGAAGCGAATGACCTTGTAAACGTATTAAGTGTTGGTAAGCTGCCTGCACCTGCACATATTGTAGAAGAAACAGTAGTAGGACCAACCCTGGGTCAGGAAGCCATCAATGCAGGTTTCTTATCCTTTGTGGTGGCGCTTATTGTGGTATTGATATACATGGGCTTCTATTACAACCGTGCCGGTCTTGTTGCCGATATCGCCCTGCTGGTAAACGTATTCTTTATCATGGGGGTACTCACTTCCCTGGGAGCTATCCTGACCCTTCCCGGTATTGCCGGTATCGTGCTTACGATAGCCCTTTCTGTGGATGCGAATATCCTGATCTTCGAACGTATTCGTGAAGAGCTGAGAGAAGGAAAAGGAATTACCCTGGCTGTTACAGAAGGTTACAAACATGCCATGTCATCCATTCTTGACTCCAACTTAACCACCCTTATTCTGGGTATCATCCTGTTTATCTTCGGTAGCGGACCCGTACAAGGATTCGCCACTACCCTGATCATTGGTATCCTGAGCTCTATGTTCTGTGCCATCTTTATTACCCGTCTGATCTTCGATAGCATGTTGAAGAAACCAGGATCAAACGTTAAATTCTCTATTCCTGCTACCGAAAATCTGTTGCGTCATGCGAAGATTGACTTTGTAGGAAAACGTAAATACTTCTACATCTTCTCCAGCGCCATCATTTTAATCGGTCTTATATTCTTTGTAAAAAACAAAGGATTTAACCTGGGTGTTGATTTCCAGGGTGGACGAACGTTCCAGGTTCGGTTTGAAAAACCTGTTGATGTGGCCAACGTACGGAATGCACTTAAACTAAGCTTTGGTTCTGAACCGGAGGTGAAGACTTTTGGAAGCTCCAATCAGGTTAAGATTACCACCACGTTCAAGATTGCTGAAACAGGACCTAAGGTGGAAGAGGAAGTGGACAGATTATTGGATACCGGGTTGAAAAAAATCCAGCCTAATTATCAGATCATGTTCCAGACCACGGTGGGTCCATCTATCGCTAAGGATATTGTATACGCTTCCTTGCTGGCAATCTTCTTCTCCTGTATCCTGATGTTCTTATTCATCCTGATCCGGTTTAAGAAATGGCAGTATGGTTTGGGTGCCGTAGCGGCTCTGTTCCACGACGTGCTGGTAGTTATGTCCTGTTATGTGATTTTCGACGGTGTATTGCCATTCTCTCTGGAGATAGGACAGGATTTCGTAGCTGCCCTGCTTACCGTTATGGGATACTCGATGACAGATACCGTGGTTGTGTTTGACAGAATCAGGGAATTCCTGACTCAGAAACAGAGTATGACCAAATCCGAACAACACAATATGATCAACTACGCGTTGAACAGTACGTTGACACGGACTATCAATACGTCTACCATCACATTCTTCGTTCTGCTTTCCATCTTCATTTTCGGTGGCGATGTAATACGCGGATTTGCTTTCGCTCTGTTGATAGGTGTGGTAATCGGTACTTATTCTTCACTTTGTATCGCTACCCCGATTGTGGTGGATTTTGATAAGAAAGACGACGCATTGGTTAAGAAGTAAGCCCCTAATCGTTAAAGAATTAGAAAAAGATCCTGTTTTTATAAACAGGATCTTTTTTTGTTGCGTAGCTTTGTACCATGAATTACAATCATCTGCCTTTTCTTTTTCTGGAAAGCCTTGGAACGGGCGAGGTTCTGCTTATTGTATTTGTCATCATCATCTTTTTCGGAGGCAAGAAAATCCCTGAAATGGCCCGTGTACTGGGCAAAGGGATGAGAGAGTTTAAGGCTGCGGCAGATAATATTCAGGACGAGATTCAAAAAAGTGTAAACGAGATAGAACGTCATGCCAATGTAGAAAAGGCCATGAAAGATCTGGATCTTGAACATAACAACCCTCCGCCGGTATTGATCCGTGATGAGGAACACCCTTCTGTTGCACCCCTTTCCAATAGCACTGCATCTTCTGTTACCCCTGTCACCCCTCCTGTTGTACCTATTACACCCGTTACCCCCGAACCGAAGGAAAAGGAAAAATAGTCTGATTCTCCTGCTTACTAACTTAATTGTCACTCTGAGGCATCTTGGGGCAGATCGTGTCATGCCGTGCCAAAGAATCTTCTGGGGTATGGGAACATCATTCCAAGAGAATTCTTTCCTGCTCCCAACACTGAATTCAGCTTCTTGTAGCTCAGAATGACAAATATCGGAATGCTCGCCTCTATGAAATTTACATTTTAGCAACAAGAGTCTTAAAAATAAGGTACTAAACACCAATAAATGACATTATTTTAAAGTATCCCCCACAAAAATAGGGGGTGTCAATAAAAAATGATGATATTTTTGAGAGAGGGGTCAATTATTGCTCTACATTTGTCCCCGTGAATGAAAAAGGTCACTTTTATCAAGTTCTTTCAAAATATAACCCCATAAATCGTAAATCTTAACTCATAAATCTTAAATCCATTATGGCTATTCATCGTTTCAGAGCATTGGAGGAGGTTATGACCCGCACTCCTGTTAAAGTTGAACTACCATCAGATAAAGTATCTGATTTTTTCGGTCGTCATGTATTCGGTCAGGATGCCATGCGCAAATACCTGAGTGAGGAAGGTTTCGGTAGTGTAATGAATGCTATAAACAGCGGCACCAAGATAGACCGTAAGATGGCCGAGCAGGTGGCTAATGGAATGAAAGCATGGGCCATGAGCATGGGCGCCACGCATTATACCCACTGGTTTCAGCCCTTAACAGGCACCACCGCGGAAAAGCATGATGCTTTTTTTACACCGTATGATAACGGTCGCGCGATGGAAACATTTGGCGGAGGACAGCTGGTACAACAGGAGCCGGATGCTTCGTCCTTCCCGAGCGGAGGTATACGGAACACTTTTGAAGCCAGGGGATATACGGCCTGGGATCCAACTTCTCCTGCATTTTTGATTGGCTCTACGCTTTGTATTCCTACCATATTCGTATCCTATACAGGAGAATCACTGGATTTTAAGACTCCCTTGCTGAAAGCATTGAGTGCACTGGATGGAGCGGCTACGGAAGTATGTCAGTATTTTGACAAAAACATAACGAAAGTAACTGCTACCCTGGGTTGGGAACAGGAATACTTTCTGGTAGATACAGCTTTGTACAATGCCCGCCCCGATCTGCAGATGTGCGGAAGAACTTTGTTCGGACATCCTCCTGCCAAAGGACAGCAGCTGGAAGATCATTATTTCGGTTCTATTCCGGAGCGTGCAACCGCATTTATGCGCGATTTTGAACAGGAAAGCTGGTTGCTGGGAATACCGGTTAAAACACGTCACAATGAGGTGGCTCCCAACCAGTTTGAATGTGCTCCTGTATTTGAGGAGTGTAATTTGGCGGTAGACCATAATCAGCTGTTGATGGATGTGATGGAAAAGGTGGCCCGTAGCCATAATTTCCGTGTTTTGCTGCATGAAAAACCTTATTCCGGCGTGAACGGAAGTGGCAAACACAACAACTGGAGCATGAGTACCAATACCGGCAAGAATCTGTTATCACCGGGTAAGACACCAAAAACCAATCTTCAGTTTCTGACCTTTTTTATCAATACGATTAAGGCAGTACATGACAATGCCGATTTGCTCCGCGCTTCTATTGCATCGGCCAGCAATGATCATCGTCTGGGTGCCAATGAGGCTCCGCCTGCTATCGTCAGTATTTTTATCGGCAGTCAGCTTACCGAGATTCTGGAAGATCTGGAGAAACGTGTGAAATCAGGTAAAATGACACCGGATGAAAAGACGGCTCTTAAGCTGGATATAGGAAAGATTCCGGATATCCTGCTGGATAATACTGATCGTAACCGTACATCGCCTTTTGCATTTACCGGAAACAAGTTTGAATTCAGGGCAGTAGGTTCTTCAGCCAATTGCGCCGGAGCCATGACTGTTTTGAATGCCATCATGGCCGACCAGCTTCTTATTTTCAAAAAGGATGTGGATAAGTTGATGGAAAGCGGAGTGGAGAAAGATGAAGCCTTGTTTCAGGTATTGGTAGACTATATCAAAAAATCAAAGCGTATCCTGTTTGAAGGCAATGGATACAGCGATGAGTGGAAGAATGAAGCTAAAAAAAGAGGACTGAACAACTTCAATACAACACCTGCTGCACTGGATGCTTATGTGAAAAAAGAAGCCCTTGCTCTTTTTGAACGTCTGCATATTATGACGCATCGAGAACAGGAAGCCCGTCATGCCATATATCTGGAAAATTATACCAAAAAGATTCAGATTGAAAGCCGTGTAATGGCTGATTTGGCGATGAATCAGATTATCCCCACAGCTATTAAGTATCAGAAAATCCTGGTGGATAACGTATCAGGACTTAAGAACATACTGGATACGAAAGATTACACCAAAGTGGCCGGCCCACAGCTGGAAATAATTATGGAAATATCATCTCATGTGGGTACCATCAAGGACCATGTGGATACAATGATTGAGGAGCGGAAAGCGGCCAATGTGATTGAAGACCATAAGAAACAGGCTGTGGCCTATTGTGAAAAGGTAAAGGCTCATTTTGACGAGATTCGCTATCATGTGGATAAGCTGGAACTGGTTATTGATGATGAAAACTGGCCTTTGCCTAAATACAGGGAGTTGTTGTTTACGAAATAACCATAAGACCGGACCTTCATTTACCTGTTCATAATTTGATAATATTTCAATATTATCATTAAACAGGTGATTGAATCTTGTATTTAACAGGATGGATTGGATGGAATGGGTATAAATTGCCTATAAATACCCCTTTTATCTCCTGTTTTTTGACTGGAATGGGGGATTAAATTTTTTTTTCTCAGGAATTAATGGTTATTTTAGCACCCATTAATACCAATCGTAAACAAACAATTCATCCGATATGAAACTAATCAGAATAATCGCGTTGTCGTTTGCCTTGCTTGCTCTCTCTTTCGGATCTGCTTATGCTCAGAAGAATTTCGTAAAAGATGCAGATCTGGCTTTTAAGAACAAGCAATACTACAATGCGGTGGAGCTTTACAAAAAAGCGCTTCCTAAGATCAAGAGGAAGGAAGAGAAGGCACGTGTTACTTATCAAGTGGCTGAATGTTACCGTAATATCTACGATAATAAACAAAGCGAAAGCTGGTACAACAAAGCGATCAAAGCAAAATATCCTGACCCGAAAGCCCACCTGTACCGTGCACTGGCTTTGAAAAAAGCAGATCGTTATGATGAAGCGATTATTGAATTCAATGCCTACAAAGCAGCCGTTCCTTCGGATCCTGCAGGAGAAAACGGAGTTAAATCTTCAGAGATAGCTCAGAAATGGAAAGATAATCCTACCCGTCATAAAATTGAAAATATGGCGCAAATCAATGGTAAGGATGCTGACTTCTCTCCATACTGGGAAGATAAAAAACACCTTTCCCTTGTATTCTCTTCAAAACGCGAAGGTTCTACCGGTGGTTCCACCATCGATACCAAGACCGGTGCTCTTTTCTCCGATATTTTCGAAACCAAGGTTGACAAGAACGGTAAATGGAGTGCTCCGGGCCCACTGCCTGGAAATTTGAACTCTTCCGGTAACGAAGGTTCTTGCTGGATCAGCAACAAAGGTGATGTCATGTATTTTACCCGTTGCGGAAAAAACAAGAAACAGGTTATTACTTGTGAAATTTTCAAAGCCACCAAAAAAGGAAATAGCTGGGAGCCGGAAGAAAAACCAATCGATTTCGGTATCGACAGCGTTGATAAATGGAATTTCCGTCACCCGACAATCAGCCCTGATGAGCAGGTAATGGTATTCAGCTCCGATTGGCAGACTGGTAGCCGTGAGAACTCCGATCTTTTCATCTCTATGTTTGATAAAAAATCAAAAACATGGGGAAAACCGGTTAACCTCGGTACCGGTATCAATACTACAGGTAAAGAAGGTTTCCCTTATATTCATGATGATGGATCCCTGTATTACTCTTCCGACGGATTGCTCGGTATGGGTGGTCTAGACATTTTCAAAGCAGAAAAGAAATCAAAGGATAAATGGGAATGGCAGAATCCTACCAACCTGAAATACCCGATGAACTCTGCAGAAGATGATTTCGGAATCATTTTCGATGGTAAAAAAGATCGTGGTTATTTCTCTTCCAACCGGGAAGGAACGAAAGGAATGGATGATATCTGGTCCTTTATCCTGCCACCACTCGAATTCTCTCTGGATGGTGTAGTTACCGACTGTAAAAACAAAGTGGCTCTGCAAGGCGCTTCTGTACGTATCACCGGTTCTGACGGATCTTCCCTCGAAGACAAGACCGACAAAGCAGGATACTACAAATTCAAGCTTAACCCGAATGTATCTTATGTAGTAATGGTATTTGCTGATAAAACAAGCAGCACCTTTGCTCAAGGATACTTTAACCTTCCTGAAGGTGAAAAAGGAAAGATGACTACGGTAGGTGAAGATGCCAGCAAAGCATTCAAAAAAGATTTCTGTCTGGCACCATTCGAAAAAGAAATTCGTTTCCCGGAAGTACAGTATGACCTTGCTAAGGCAACACTTCGTCCGGAATCAAAAGATTCTCTGAACTATCTTGTTACCCTGCTTACCGACAACCCAACACTGGTTATCGAGCTTGCAGCACACACGGACTCCCGTGGTAGTGATGAAGCCAACCTGAAACTGTCTCAGGCCCGTGCCAAATCCTGCTACGATTATCTGGTGGATGAAAAACATATCAATCCGGCTCGTATTGTTCCAAAGGGATACGGTGAGAAACAGTTGAAATTCAGCGATAAAGAAATCAACGCCCTGAAGACAAAACAAGAGCAGGAAGCAATGCACCAGAAAAACCGTCGTACGGTGATCCGGGTATTGAAAACCGATTTTGTGGATCCTACGTTGCCTAAACTGGATCGTGCTATTATAGTACCTAAAGTAGTAGGTGGTCAGGAAGATTATGGTACAGATCAGGGAACAGGAGTAGAAGGAACAGATCAGCCAAAGGCAGATGCACCGGCTCCAACGCCAACACCGGCTCCTGCACCAACTCCAACGCCTACCCCAACTCCTAAAAAACCAAAATAACACGGTTTGAAAAAGAGATAATGAATTAACTTTGAAACCCCGATACCATGTCGGGGTTTCTTTTTTTGATAAGCTATGAGTGACGAAAAGTATAAGCTAAGAGGGGTTTCAGCCGGGAAAGAAGATGTGCATAATGCCATCAGTGGAATTGATAAAGGGCTTTTCCCCAAAGCATTCTGCAAAATAGTGCCCGACTATCTGGGAGGTGATCCCGATTATTGTACCGTGATGCATGCCGATGGAGCCGGAACAAAGACTTCACTGGCTTATATGTACTGGAAAGAAACCGGCGATCTGAGCGTTTGGAAAGGCATAGCCCAGGATGCCATTGTGATGAATACCGATGATCTCTTATGTGTGGGTGCTACCGATAATATTCTGATCTCATCTACCATCGGGAGAAATAAAAATTGCATTCCAGGCGAAGTGATTGGCGCCATTATTAAAGGAACGGAAGAGGTGCTTGCTGAGCTGCGTTCATATGGTATCGGAATTCATTCTACCGGAGGAGAAACAGCCGATGTAGGAGATCTGGTGAGAACAGTGATTGTAGATTCAACCGTGGTGTGCCGTATGAAACGTTCGGATGTAATTGATAACAGTCATATCCAGGCAGGAGATGTGATTGTGGGCTTGTCTTCCTATGGGCAAACGAGCTATGAAAAACATTATAACGGCGGAATGGGTAGTAACGGCCTTACCGCTGCCCGGCATGATGTGTTTGAAAAAACGCTTGCTATAAAATATCCCGAAAGCTTTGATGCTGCTGTTCCTTCCGAACTTGTTTACAGCGGGAAAGCTAAACTGACAGATACCATTGAAGTAGAGGTAGGAGGGAAACCTGTTGCCGTGGATATGGGTAAGCTGGTGCTATCTCCAACCCGTACCTATGCCCCGGTGATAAAAGCCATGCTGGATAAATACCGTGCCTCTATCCATGGTATGGTACATTGCAGCGGTGGAGGTCAAACCAAGGTGATGCATTTTATCGAAAACCTCCATATTATAAAGGATAAGCTGTTTCCTATTCCTCCCTTATTCCGCATCATCAGAGAACAAAGCGGTACCGATTGGAAAGAAATGTATAAAGTGTTTAATATGGGTCACCGCATGGAATTATATGTTCCTGCACACCTGGCCAAAGAACTTATTTCCATTGCGCATTCCTTTCAACTGGATGCACAAATCATAGGAAGGGTGGAGGCTGCAGACCAGAAAAAAGTAAGCATACATTCTGAGTTCGGAACATTTGTGTATGAGTCGTGATTTTTTGTCATTCTGAGCGGCTGCAATCACAAGAGCCACCCCTAGGTCGCTCAGAATGACAAATTGGTCTCGCTCCTGTATCTTTTCCCTCGCTCTGCATTATAGATTCGGAAACCACAAATCTCTGAATCATGCGCTATATCCAACCCCTCCTCCTTCTTGCTATACTGAGCTACACCGTCTCCATGCGTGCTCAGCGTAATTTTGTGAAAGACGCTGATCTGGCTTATAAAAACAAACAGTTTTATCAGGCTACCGAATATTATAAAAAGGCATTGAGCAAAACGCATAACAAAGCCGCCAATGCAAGAATTCTCTTTATGCTTGGTGAAAGTTATCGCGCAGCCGGATATAACAAAGATGCTGAGCTCTGGTATACCAAAGCAATACGGGCACATTATCCGGATCCTGTTTCTCATCTGTATCTGGCTGAAGCATTGAAAAAAGATGCTAAATACGAAGAGGCCATTGCGGAGTTTAAGATGTATAAAGAGCAGGTAGCATCTAATCCGGAAGGAGAGCTGGGTATTGCATCGTGTGAAGTAGCTATGAAATGGAAGGGGCAGCCTTCCCGCTACCAGGTAGAGAATATGGTGCAGATCAATTCTCAGGACTATGATTTCTCGCCCATGTTTCTGGATCGGAAAAAAGGAAGCATCGTATTCACTTCCCGAAGAGCAGGATTAACAGGTGGAGGTGAAGTGGATAAGAAAACAGGTCTCCTTTTTTCGGATTTGTTTTATACTACGGTTGATAAAAACGGGAAATGGGACACTCCAAGGCCTTTTCCTTCTCCTTTAAACAGTGCTGCCAGTGAAGGCTCTTGCTGGATCAACGCGAAGGGGAATAAGATTTTCTTTACACGCTGTGAAAGAAATAAGAACCGGATCATGCGGTGTTGTATTATGATGAGCACCAAAAAGTCCGGTGATGAGTGGACCACCCCGGTGGTGGTGGATTTCGGGATGGACGATTATTCCAAATTCGATTTCCGGCATCCGGCTCTTAGTCCCGATGAAACAGTGATGGTGCTTCAAAGTGATTATGAATCGCTTCAGAAAGATTCAAGCCTGATAGAACCCAACAATGACCTGTATATATCCACCTACGATAAAAAGACAAACAGTTGGAGCCAGCCGCGTAATCTGGGTCCGGGAATAAATACACCCGGTAAAGAAGCATTTCCTTTTATCCGTCAGGATGGCACCTTGTATTATTCTTCGGATGGAATGCTGGGTATGGGAGGACTGGATATTTACAAAGCCGAAAAAGTATCCAAAGACAAATGGGAGTGGGCCAAGCCCGAGAATCTGAAATTTCCCTTGAATTCGGCCGGTGACGATTTCGGAATTGTATTTGATGGAAAGAGAGAGAAAGGGTATTTCAGTTCCAACCGGGATGGAGGCAAGGGAAAGGATGATATCTGGTCGTTTAATCTTCCGGATCTCAATCTGGGAGTAGATGGGGTGGTACATAATTGCAATACCAGGGACAGTCTGGAAGGTGCTCTGGTACAAATCATCGGATCGGATGGTTCGGCCAGGGAACAAAAAACAGGGAAAGATGGGACCTACCATTTCACGCTGCATCAGGATGTGTCGTATATGATGAGTGTAACGGCTCCTACAGAAAAATCAAAAAAGGGACAGAGCTTTTTCAATCTGGCTGATACATCGCGACAGAAATTTACCACCCTGGGTTTAACCGCTTCTAAATTGTTTAGCGCCGATTTTTGCCTGGAACCCGTAGATGAAAAAACCATTATCACCTTTCCTAAAGTGGAGTATGGACTGGACTCAGCCAATCTGCGCTCGGCATCACGCGACTCGCTGGACTATCTCTATAAACTGCTTACCGATTACCCGAACTTTGTGATAGAGCTTGCCGCGCATACCGACTCCAGAGGATCGTTTAACCACAATCTGGTACTATCACAACACAGGGCCGAGTCGTGTTATAAATACCTGGTGGAGGTAAAGAAGATTAATCCCAAACGGATTGTTCCCAAAGGGTATGGTTCCAAACATCCACTCATCAGCGATGCGGAAATAGCGAAGCTGCCAACGTCTGATTTGAAAGAAAAGGCGCATCAGACAAACCGCAGAACAGTGATCCGGATTATTGATACCGACTTTAAGGATCCTTCAGCTCCGGCCTCTAAGCGTCCCCCTGTTAAGACCGATCTGAACCATAAACAAGAGGATTATGGAGGGGATAATAGTGTGGATGCCAATAAGGAATAGTCAGATTGAGGACTTGATTATCAATGATTTGTTGAAAACCAAGAAGGGGGTATGGTAGAATGAATTAATTTTGGTCTGATCTTTGTAATTCACTATTCAACCAAAAACCCTAACCCATGAAAACTATTTTAGGTTTTATTTTAGCCCTTGTTTTAAGTACCGGTGTAAGTATGGCCCAAACAGGTAAGTCGCCTGCTGATGGCAAATCCAAAACCAAGGTAACAGAGCAGAAGAAAAGCACTCCTGCTGAAACACCTGGCAAACCATTGAATTCCGGTAAAAAAGAAGCGACACCAGCTAAAGATGCTAACCCGGCAGCAAAAGGAACTCCAGCCAAGGAAGCAAAACCAGCTGATAAGCCAGCAGCAGGTCCCTTGAAAAAAGATGGTACTCCTGATATGCGTTATAAATCCAATAAGGATGCCGCTAAAACGGAGCCTAAGAAGTAGTAGAATACTGTTAGAAAACAAAAGGCTGCCTTTATGGGCGGCCTTTTTGCTTTTGGAAGAGGAGTGGAGGCGCAGGAGGCAGCAGCAGGAGGCAGCAGCAGGAGGCAAGACAGGATGCAGAAGCAGGTATTATCCCCTTTGGAAGAGGTAGGGGAGGAAAAACAAACTCCTGTGTTGGTGCGGATGTGAGGGGCTGTTAGTGTGTCAGCTTATCCGTGCCTTTCCTCCACGCGAGCATTAGTGGAATCGAAGCCATCGGACTTGCAGATCCTTCTCCGCCTGAGGCGGATCAGGATGACCACGACAACTGCTGACTAGAGCCGATGCCAGCATTCACGCAGATCTTCGCCCTTACTTATGAATGTATAACTAAAGGAGTAATTGCGCCTGCTTTAAAAGGGATATTTACGTTCAAAGAAGCCCTGTTTTTCATCGGATTATCAATTTTTTTACCTTTGCGACCATGTTAGACAAGCTGAGAGACATTAAAGACCGCTGGGAAGATGTAGAGAGACAATTGTCCGATCCTAAGGTGATTTCGGACATGAAACTCTTTACCAAACTGAATAAGGAGTATAAGGATCTGAAAGTGATCGTAAATGCATATTACGACTATAAGAAACTGTTAGAAGATATAGAATCGGCGAAAAATGTGCTGATGAATGAAAAGGATGAGGATTTCAGAGCCATGGCTAAGACCGAGATGGAAGAGCTGAGCCTGAAAAAGGAACAGATGGAGCCTTATATCCGCAATCTGTTAGTACCCAAAGATCCGGAAGACAGTAAAAATGCAGTGATGGAAATACGTGCTGGAACAGGTGGTGATGAAGCCAGTATTTTTGCCGGAGATCTGTTTCGTATGTATTCTAAATACATCGATAACAAAGGCCTGAAAATGGAGGTGATAGACAGCTCTGCAGGAACTGCCGGTGGATTTAAGGAAGTTATTTTTGAGGTAACGGGTGAAAATCCATATGGTACCCTTAAGTTCGAATCGGGTGTGCATCGTGTACAACGTGTGCCTCAAACTGAAACACAAGGCCGTGTACATACTTCGGCTGCTACCGTAATGGTCATGCCCGAAGCCGAAGAAGTGGATGTGGTGCTGAACCCCGCTGATGTGGAAATGCAAACCTCCCGTTCGGGTGGTGCTGGTGGACAGAATGTAAATAAGGTGGAAACCAAGGTGCAGCTTACCCATAAACCTACCGGAATTGTGGTGGTATGTCAGGTAGAACGTTCACAGCTGGGTAACCGGGAACGTGCCATGACCATGCTTCGTACCAAGCTATACGAAATGGAATTGCAAAAACACAATGAAGCCAATTCCAAAAGAAGAAAAAGCCTTGTTGCCACCGGCGACCGTTCGGAGAAGATCCGTACCTATAACTACCCCCAAAGTCGTATTACCGATCACCGTATTAATATGACCATGCACAACCTGCCTAACTTCATGAACGGAGATATTCAGGATATGATAGACGCCCTGCATATGGCCGAAAATGCAGAACGTTTGAAAGAGGGTGGTGTAACAGCTTAACTTACTCCCTGTATTCCTTTGTCGGACATCCCCTTCTCCCGACATAGTCTGGAGAGGGGGAACGAGGAGGTGAGTAAAATTTCCTAACTTCCCTTTCTATTCAACCCTCATGCGAGCCTGTTTCCCGATCAGTATACTGATACTGGCTATATCGTGTTTGTCGTTACAAGGACAAACGGATACTGCCTGGATCTATACGTTTGGTGGACAGCTGGATGATGCATGCAATCAGATCAGGCCTGTACAAGGAAACGGATTTATTGTTTGTGGCACCACCAATAGCTTTGGCACAGGCAACACCAGTATTTATGCCATCAAAATAGATTCTTCCTGTACCCATCAATGGTCTGCCGCATTTGGAGGAAGGGGAAATCAGGCGGGCTACGCGGTTACACCCACCATGGATAAAGGATTTGCCTTTGTAGGTTTTACCAATAGCTATGGTAATGGAGGCTATGATGTTTTTCTGGTCAAAACAGATTCTGCCGGACGATTGCTTTGGCAAAAGACCTATGGAGGTACAGACTGGGATTTTGGTTATTCCATTAAAGAAACGACTGATGGAGGATTCCTTATTAGCGGGCTTACCTTCAGTTACGGAGCTGGGGGAGGAGATGTATATGTGATACGGACCAATCAAAGAGGGGATACGTTATGGACCAAAACATATGGCGGGACAGGAGAGGATATAGGAAATGCGATTGCCATAACGGGAGATAGCTTATATACGATAGCAGGGTCCACTACCAGTTTCGGATCAAGAGATACCAGTATATATCTTATTCAGTTGGACACAGCCGGTAATCTGAAGCAATCGAAAACATATGGATGCCGGAGGAATAATGTAGCCTATACTATAGCTCCTACCCGGGATAATGGATTTATTATGATGGGAAGTATGGATAGTGTTTTTGCAGGGATACGGGGACAAACATTGCTGAAAACAGATGGGCAGGGCAATCAGAAATGGATAGAACAGATTACCAATGGCCCCTGGCAGGATATAGGTAAAGATGTGGTGCAGGCGCCGGATGGCAGCTTTCTTATTGCGGGCACGGCTGACGGCGGAGGGTTTGGCTCTTCATCCATGCACATTATGCATTATGATTCGGCTGGAAATTATCTTGCAGGCCCTTCTTTCGGTGGTAATGCCACACAATGCGGAAATTCGGTAGCAAGGTCTTCCACCGGAGCAGTTGTTTTTGGAGGGGCCACCACCAGCTATGGCAACGGAAACAACGATGTGTTTCTGGTCCGGTTCAAAAATGATTCTATAGGGCAAAACCCTAGGCTCTTGTTTCATAATTTCAAGGACAGTCTGACGGTTACAGGTATCGGGGAGCAGAAAACCGTAAACGGTTCGGTTCGCGTATTCCCAAACCCCATGGTTTCGGAAACAGGGGTGTATGTGCAAGGGAGCGGTTCCGAGAAATTCACCGTAAAGTTGTATGATACCGGAGGGCGTTGCCAGCTGGAACAAACGCCTCTTCATTACATGGGGCATGGGTTATATGAAGTACATCTGCAAAAAGGAAGCCTGGCCACAGGTACCTATATTTATGAGGTTTCTGACCATACAGAAGTATCATATTCCGGTAAACTGAATGTGGAATAAAATCCGTATTTTGCATGCTGTTACCCCTTCAGAATATTAATAAAAGAGGTCCATGCCCCCCAAGATCAAATTTTCCAATCGTGATAAGTCGCGCTTTTACAGTACCGTTAAGGCAAATGTAGACGGCTATTTCAGGGAAAAGAATATTTCCCGTCATGCCAATGCAGAAATGGTATTTAAAACAGTTATCCTCTTGGGTACCTATGTAGGATGCTATGCGTTGATGCTGTTGGTGCATTTGTCTCAGCCGGCGCTCATCATGACCTTTGTAGTGCAGGGGATAGCCATTGCCGGTATTGGAATGGCTGTGATGCATGATGCCAATCACAATGCCTATTCATCCAATGAAAAAATAAACCGCTGGGTGGGCTACTCGCTTAATATGATTGGTGGTGCTGTGTTTAACTGGAAGCTTCAGCACAATGTCCGTCACCATACCTATACCAATATTCACGGTCACGACGATGATATCAACGAAGCCCAGATGATGCGTCTGTCTCCGCATAAAAAGTACAATATGGCCTATAAGCTTCAGCATATTTATGCGTTCTTCTTTTATTCCCTGCTTACACTGTATTGGGTGGTGGTGAAAGACTTTGTGCAAACATTTCAATACCGTAAGATGGAAGTGAATCGTAGCGGGGCTGCTGAATTTCGTCAGCAGGTAATCACCGTTGTGTTTGTTAAGCTCATCTATTTGTTTTGTGCCGTATTTGTACCCATCTATTTCTTCCATTATGCACCGGGAGCATTTATTCTGGGTTTTGTAATGATGCATATGATTTGCGGACTGATACTCAGTGTTGTGTTTCAGCTGGCACATACGGTGGAAGGCACCACGTTTCCATTGCCTACAGAAAGCAATGAAATAGAAAACGACTGGGCTATTCACCAGATGAATACCACGGCTAATTTTGCGCGGCATAACCGTCTTTTGAACTGGTATGTGGGAGGATTAAATTTCCAGGTAGAGCATCATTTGTTTCCAACGGTATGCCATGTCCATTACCCTGCTATATCGGAAATAGTGAAAAAGACTGCCGGAGAATTTGATATTCCATATCTGGATAATCCCAGTTTTACAGGCGCCCTGTATTCTCATGTCCTGTTTCTCAAGCATTTCGGAAGCACGGATAAAGTAGTGGCTTAATATAAAGCCATCTTCCGTATCTTCGCCTGTATGACAAGGCAAGAACTCGTTGCACAGATAAATAAAAAAGGCTCCTTTTTATGCGTAGGCCTGGATCCGGATATGGACAAGCTACCGGCTCATATCCTGAAAGAAGCAGATCCGATTTACTCCTTTAACAAACAAATTATAGATGCTACACATGAATACTGTGTGGCTTATAAACCCAATACCGCATTTTACGAAGCCTTAGGTTTGGAAGGCTGGAAGAGTCTGGAAAAAACCCAGCATTACCTGCGTAACAAATACCCCGATCATTTTCTGATAGCCGATGCCAAAAGAGGAGACATCGGAAACACATCGGCCATGTATGCCAAAGCATTCCTGGAAAAACTGGATTTTGATTCCATTACCGTAGCGCCTTATATGGGTGAGGATAGTGTAAAGCCTTTCCTTATCTATCCGGGTAAATGGGTTATACTCCTTGCCCTTACTTCTAATAAAGGAGCAGCTGATTTTCAAAACCTGAAGACAGGTGATCAGGCATTGTTTGCCGAAGTAATTCGTAAATCAATGGCCTGGGGTACGTCCGATAATATGATGTATGTGGTAGGTGCCACCCGTGCAGAACAGCTGGGAGAGATACGCAAACTTATTCCGGATCATTTTCTGCTTGTTCCGGGCGTGGGAGCGCAAGGCGGAAGCCTGGAGGAAGTAGTAAAGTATGGGATGAACAAACAATGCGGCTTATTGGTAAATGCATCCAGAAGCATTCTGTATGCTTCGTCAGGAGCGGATTTTGCAGAGAAGGCAAAAGAAGAAGCAAAAACACTGCAACTTCAAATGAAGACACTTCTTCAACACAGAGCCTGAATCAACGCCCGTTTACAAAACTGATGGGTAGGTTGTATTGAACATCCACCGGTCGCCCATTCATCGTGCCAGGTTTCCACAGCGGCATACCCTTCACCAGACGGATCGATTCCGTATCATAATAAATTTTCCCTGGTATCCCTTTCAGCACTTTAGGATTGATCGCTTTCCCATCTTTCGTTACCACAAACGAAACAATGACCGTTCCTGAAACAATTGAATCTTTAGTAAGGGGATAGATGGTATGCTCTTTCGTATACTTCAACAGTGCTGTTACACCTCCGTCAAACTCGGGCATTTTTTCGGCAAAGGAAAAGATGGGTGCCGGCTGAGCAGGATTACTTTGTTTGGGTTTAGCGGTATCCTGACAGCCGGTGGCAATTGATGAGCAACTTTTGGAAACACCGATCGGGTATATCGCTGGTCTCACAGACAAGCATAACAGGAGCATGAAAATAGGGTAGGCCCGAAACATAAAAATGAAAGTAGATTGTATTCAAATTTAAACTAAATCTTTTACCATCGCCTGTTTGTGATATTAATTTAGCGCGAAATTGAATGTATGACCGAAGAGTTTTTACATTATATATGGAAGTTTCGGAATTACGACTTTTTGAATCTGAAGGCGGTGACAGGAGAAGTTGTGGAGGTTATCAGTCCCGGATCTCATAACCGGGATTCGGGTCCCGACTTTTTCAATGCCAGGATACGGATCGGAGATACGCTATGGGCTGGGAATGTAGAGATTCATATAAAAGCATCGGACTGGAACCGTCATGTACATGAGCAAGACAGGGCATATGATAATATCATTCTCCATGTGGTTCATGAAGCGGATGAATGGATCCGGGATCATTCGGGAAATCTCTTTTTTACACTCGAATTAAACGGGCGTATTGATGCGGAGCAATATCATAAGTATCTGCGTCTGAGGTGCAGTAACGATTGGATAGCCTGCGGTTCTCATATTGTTACGATAAATAAAATAGTGCTCGAATCCTGGCTGGAGCGTTTGCTTGTTTCGCGGTTGGAACGAAAGACGGAAGAAGTGAAGGAGATCTGGAAACAAAGTATGCACAACTGGGAAGAATCTTTTTATATATACCTGGCCCGGAATTTCGGGTTTCATGTCAATTCGCTTCCTTTTGAACTGCTGGCTCGCTCCATACCTTATACTACCATATGTCGCTATCGCAACAACCTGTTTCAGCTGGAGGCCTTGTTGTTTGGACAGGCAGGATTTCTGGAAGATTATTTTGAAGAATCCTATCCCCAGCGTTTACAATCGGAGTACCAGTTTCTGGCTCATAAGCATGATCTGAAAAGTCTGGATAAACGGATCTGGAAATTTATGCGCATGCGCCCTGCCAATTTCCCTTCCCTCCGCATTGCTCAGTTTGCCAGTTTGATGAGCACTGCCGAACACCTCTTTTCGTATGTGCTGGAAACCCAAAAGCTGGAAGAGCTAAAGCCAAGGCTTAATGCAGGCACCTCGCCATACTGGCACCGGCATTACCATTTCGGAAAGAAATCTCCGATGGGAAAGAAAGCCCTCGGGGAGGAGTCGCTCCATAATATGCTTATTAATACGGTAAGCCCCTTTCTATTTGCTTATGGAAAAGAAAAGGGGGAGGAAGAAACGGCGGAACGGGCACTTCAGTATTTGAACCAGCTGCCGGCAGAAAACAATGAAATAATTCGTCAATGGAAGAAACTGGGTCTGAAGGTAAAGGGTGCAGGACGATCACAAGCCTTGCTGGAACTAAAAAACAGATATTGCTCCATAAAGAAATGTCTTGACTGCGGTGTAGGCAGAAGTTTGCTGAAAAATTCGTAATTTCACATCAAAATCCTGCCAATGATTCAATCAATCAGACACTGGTTTGAACAACAAGCATTTGGAGTATGTGCCTGGTGGGGCGATAAATTAGGTATTCGTGCTACGCATATCCGCATGTATTTCGTGTATCTCTCTTTCTTTACCTTCGGATCGCCCATCATCATTTATTTTATCATGGCTTTCATTCTGGAGCACAAAGAATATTTTAAACCCACCCGTTCAAGACGCCGTAGTATTTGGGAACTCTAAATCTTAAATTTTGTTTCCTGTCTAATGTTTAATTTCCCCGGCTTCCGTAAGATTTACTTTTCACTGGCCCTCATCTGTCTCATTATCCTGGTAGGAATTGTGGGTTATATGACCATCGAACATTTTCGGTTTTTCGATGCGTTTTATATGACCATGATTACCATCAGCACCGTGGGCTTTGGAGAGGTACATCCTTTAAGTGATGCAGGCCGCTTGTTTACCACCTTTCTGATTATCGGCAGTTTTGGTACCTTTGCCAATGCCGTATTTACCATTACCCGTTCCTTTTCTGACGGAGAGTTTTTGAAATATATAAACGACCTACGCTTGTACGCTTCTATCGACAAATTGGAAAATCATGTGATCCTTTGCGGCTATGGCCGTAATGGAAAGGAAGCAGCGCATGTGCTTAAAAACCACGGACAGCGTTTTGTGGTGATTGAAGAAAAACAACAGGTGGTGGATGCCATGAGCACCCGCTATAAGGAATTGATTCTGGTGGGTAATGCCACTCAGGATGAGGTTCTGATGCGTGCAGGTGTGATGAAGGCCAAGGCGCTTATTACCACATTACCTTTGGATGCCGATAATTTGTTTATCGTTTTGTCGGCACGGACACTGAATGCAAATCTTACCATTATCAGCCGTGCATCGGACGATAATTCGGACCGCAAACTGAAAGCTGCCGGAGCTGATAATGTTATTATGCCCGATAAGATTGGCGGAGCCCATATGGCATCATTGGTGATGAAACCGGATGTGATGGAGTTTCTGGATTATATTACCGGCCAGGGTGGGGAACATATCAAACTGGAAGAAATTACGTTTGATAACCTGAGCCAATCCTATCAGAATAAAACGATCCGCGATCTGGAAATAAGGAATAAGTCGGGTGCCAATATCGTCGGGTTTAAAACCGCGAAAGGCGAATATGTGATCAATCCCTCTCCGGATACACAAATGATCCACGATGCCAAACTATTTGTATTGGGCACATCGGAACAAATAAACAAACTCAAGGAACTTTTTTCCTGAAACAAATCTGACTGGTTATGGAGCCAAAAAGAAAAATACTGATTACAGGTTCTAACGGACTGTTGGGCCAGAAACTATGTAAGGCTCTTGCACAGCGACCCGATATTACCTTGATAGCCACTTCCAAAGGAGAGAACAGGATGCGCAAGCTGGATCAGAAGATGTATCAAGCACTGGATATAACCAGCAAAAAGGAACTGGAAGAGGTATTTGTAAAGTATATGCCCGATGTGGTGATCCATACTGCAGCGCTCACCAATGTGGATGCCTGTGAATCCAATAAGGAAGAATGTGTGGCATTGAATGTGGATGCCGTTCGTTCCATTGTAGAGGTAATGGAAAAGCATGTACCTGCTGCACATCTCATTCACCTATCCACCGATTTTATTTTTGACGGACTAAAAGGGCCTTATAAAGAAGAGGATGCTCCTAATCCCTTGAGCTATTATGCCTGGTCCAAGCTGGAGTCTGAAAAAATTGTAGAGGCCAGTAAACTTAAATGGGCCATTGTCCGTACCATCATTGTATATGGTTTGGTAGATAATATGAGCCGGTCCAATCTGGTTCTGTGGGCCAAGGATGCCTTGACTAAGGGACAAAAGATAAATGTGGTGGATGATCAGTTTCGCGCTCCTACCTTGTCCGAAGATCTGGCTGCCGGATGTATTGCCATTGCCGATAAAGGAGCTACCGGTGTTTATCATTTATCGGGTCCTGATACCCTGAGTGTGCTGGATCTTGTTTATCAGGTAGCGGATTTCTGGAAACTGGATAAATCCCTCGTCAACCCCATCAAATCCGACACGCTTAATCAGGCTGCAAAACGGCCTGCCCGAACAGGTTTTATAATTGATAAAGCCAGAAAAGAGCTGGGCTATACTCCTCATACATTTATTGAAGGATTGAAAGTAGTTGATAAAGAGCTGAAAGAAGCGCTTGCCATTTCCTGATCAGGGTACTCCCTCCTCATTTATTTTCGTGCTTATCCGCTGTTATCTGCTTATTGTGTAAGGCGATGGTGTTTTCAAACCATCTTCGTCACGGATAAGCTATGTGATGAATTTTCAGTTATTGGAAACTTAGTCTATATTTGGTGCCATTCCTTGAGTACTAAGTAAATAAAAAATAATAATCAGAATACTATATGGGTATTTTTCGAAAGAAATCGGTGGCCTCCTTGCTTGCACAGGCTGCAGATAATGAAAAAGGGCTTAAAAGAACATTAGGACCGGGTCACCTGGTTGCACTTGGAATAGGCGCCATTATAGGTGCCGGTTTGTTTGTGCGTACGGCTGCTGCATCTGCAGAAGCTGCGGGACCGGCAGTAACTTTGTCGTTTGTAGTGGCTGCCATAGCCTGCGCTTTTGCCGGATTATGTTATGCTGAGTTCTCTTCCATGATTCCTATTTCAGGCAGTGCTTATACCTATGCTTATGCAACCATGGGTGAGATTGCAGCCTGGGTCATTGGCTGGTCGCTGGTGCTTGAATATGCCCTGGGAGCTGCAACTGTTTCCATTGCATGGAGCGAATATCTGAATAATCTGATGGGAGGGGTGATACCCTATAAGTGGTGCCATTCGCCGTTTGAACATGTAAATCTGCTTTATCATCATGTGTTTAAGGGAGGGGTGACTTCCATTTCGGATGATGTTATGAGAGCATTTCCCGAAGCAATACGGAGTACTGTAATCACTACCCATGGCCTGGTTAATTTCCCGGCTCTTGGAATATTGCTTGCACTTACTTTGCTGCTCATCAAAGGAACCCAGGAGTCGGCTTTTGTGAATGCCATCATTGTGTTCCTGAAAGTGGCTATTGTATTGCTGTTTATTTTCCTGGGATGGAATTATATGAATCCTGCCAATCATACTCCTTATTTTATTCCTGCCGATGCACCTGGTCATGGTGGAATGTTCCAGCATGGATGGGGAGGTGTTCTCGGAGGGGCTGCTATCGTATTCTTTGCCTTTATAGGATTTGACGCTGTATCAACTGCCGCACAGGAAGCCAAGAATCCGAAAAGAGATATGCCCATAGGTATCCTCGGTTCTCTGGTGGTATGTACCATCTTGTATGTGTTGTTTTCCTATGTGCTTACCGGTGTTGCCAGCTGGCATGAGTTTGCTGACCCTGCAAAAGGTAAAGAGGCATCAGTGGCCTATGCGATTAAAACTTATATGACCAAGTATGCCGGATGGTTGCCTAATATGGTTACCCTGGCTATTCTCGCGGGATTCTCTTCTGTTATCCTGGTGATGTTGATGGGACAAAGCCGGGTATTCTTTTCTATGGCTAATGACGGATTGCTTCCCAAAGTGTTTTCCGATCTGCATCCTAAATTCAGAACACCTTATAAAGCCAACTGGATTTTGTTTGTGTTTGTAGGAAGCTTTGCCGCCTTTATTCCGGGAAGTATTGCCGGTGACCTGACGAGTATCGGAACTCTTTTTGCATTCATGCTTGTTTGTGCAGGTGTCATTATCATGCGCAAAACAGATCCCGATCATCCTCGTCCGTTCCGTACACCTTTTGTTCCTTTTTTCCCTATTCTGGGAATACTGATATGTTTTGCCATGATCATTTCTCTTCCAAGCAATACCCAGCTGAGTGCGCTGGTATGGATGCTGGTTGGACTGGTGATCTATTTCTCATACAGCAAAAAAAGAAGCAAGCTAAATACGCCGCTTAATTAAACCAGATTGAAATTTTCGGACAGCCGCCCCGCACGAACGGGACGGCTGTCTGTTTGAAACCCATGAGCGAAGATTCCTCCGTTAAACGTACCCTCGGACTGCTGGATGCCACCAGCATCGTTGCCGGATCCATGATAGGGTCGGGAATTTTTGTGGTGAGCACCTTCATGGCCCGCGATATCGGTTCGTCAGGATATTTATTGCTGTTATGGGTTGTTACCGGACTCATTACCGTTTCAGCTGCGCTTAGCTATGGCGAGCTGGCCGGCATGATGCCTCATGCAGGAGGACAATATGTATATATACGCCGGGCCTTTAATCCGCTGTTTGCTTTTTTGTACGGGTGGACCGTTTTTATGGTGATACAGACTGGCGTTATAGCCGCCGTAGCAACTGTTTTTGCTAATTATACCGCCGTCTTTTTTCCGGAATTGAATAAAGAGTTTCTGCATATAGGATCCTTTATCGTTTCGCTGAAACAGGTGCTTGCTATTGTTGTTATTGTGGGTCTTACCTATGTCAACAGCAAAGGAGTACGAAATGGAAAAATTATTCAGCTGGTATTTACTTCCGCCAAGCTGTTTGCTCTGCTTGCGCTTATTGTAATGGGTTTTGCCGTTGGTCTCCGAAGCAACACCCTTGCAGATAATTTTCATCATCTCTGGGATGCATCCAGAACCTGGCTAGATAAAAGCTCCGGTACCTGGCATGTAGAATCAATCACCGGCTGGGCTCTTATTGGTATGATGGGTGCTACCATCATCAATTCACTTTTCTCGAGCGATGCCTGGAACAATGTTACATTCATTGCCGGTGAAATTAAGGACCCGAAAAAAAACATTCCCCGGAGTTTATTCTTAGGAACATTTATCGTAACCATCGTTTATATACTGGCCAATGTGGCGTACCTGGCCCTATTGCCTATTAAAGGTGATCCTGCCGGAATAACTGCTGTAGCGAAAGGGATTTCGTTTGCCGCCGAAGACAGGGTAGGGGCCGCTGCAGCTTCTGTCATATTCGGCAATACCGGTTCGGTATTGATGGCAGCATTGATTATGGTTTCAACGTTCGGATGTATGAACGGAATTATTCTGGCCGGTGCCAGACTCTATTATGCCATGGCGAAGGACGGACTCTTTTTTCGCAAAGCATCCCACCTTAACAAACAGCAGGTTCCCGCTTTCGGCTTATGGGTTCAATGTGCCTGGGCATGTGCTTTATGTCTTTCCGGTACGTATAGCGATCTGCTTGAATATTCAACCTTTGCTTCCCTACTTTTTTATATTCTTACCATCAGTGGCATATTTATTCTCCGGAAAAAAGAGCCGAATGCCGAACGTCCTTATAAAGCACTGGGATATCCTATTATACCGGCCTTGTATATTATTGTAACCGGTGCCATCTGTGTGGATCTGTTGATTTACAAAACAAGCAGCGCCGGAGCCGGACTGCTTATCGTACTGCTTGGTATTCCTGTATACCTCTTTGCCAAACCTACGCAGAAGTCTTCCGATTCCTGATCGAAAAGACTTGCCCGAAGCAAAAAAATGTCCAAACTTTTGTTTGTTACTGGCTTTAGTAATGCCTAACTCCCGTCTTTGAATTAAAGACAGCGGTGAGACAATTTTTCAGAGACTACTTTCTTTTTAATCGCAGGGAGCGAAACGGAACCCTGGTGTTGTTGTCAATCATGTCAATACTGATTGGTGTGTTGGCGTATCTGCATGCCGATGTTGCGAATGTGCAGGAAAAGGATTCGTTCAGGATGACGGAGTTGACTGAAGATGCGGAGCCTCCGGATCCACCCCGGAGTGTGGAAAGAAAAAGAGAGGAATGGAAGGAAGCGGAAAGTAAAAGGGCTCCTGTTCAGTATTTTTATTTTGATCCCAATACACTCGGTTCGGAAGGATGGCTTAAACTGGGTTTGTCGGAAAAGCAGACCCGTATTATCCTTAATTACGTGATGAAAGGAGGGCACTTCAGGAAGGCGACCGATCTGAAAAAGATTTATGGACTAAGCGCCAAACAAGATTCATTGCTTGAACCCTATATACGTGTGCCTGCCGAGATCAGGAATCGAAAAGACACTGTAGTTAAATGGGTAAGAAGCGCGAGTGATACACAGCAAATAGTCCATAAATCGGGCAATAAGCTAAAAGCAGGTGAGCTGTTGAACCTGAATGAAGCTGATTCGGCCATGCTCGTGAGGCTGCCTTGTATAGGACCGGCATTTGCGAAGCGTATTCTCTCTTATCGGGAACGATTGGGTGGATATGCCGAAAAGGCTCAGCTGCTGGAAGTTTTTGGTATGGATGAAGAACGATATACTTGTTTTGCGGGCAATATTTCCCTGGGTGAGGGAGTAACAAGGAAACTAAAGATCAATAAAGCCACCCCGGAAGAGCTCAAAAGCCATCCTTATATACGATGGAACCTGGCGAAAAGCATTGTTAACTATAGGTTAAAACATGGGCCTTTTAAAAGCATAGAAGAGCTTAAATCCATTGAATTGATCGACGAAGAGTTTATTAAGAGAATAAAACCATATGTTTCTTTTGAATGAGTTCAATAATTATCTTTGTTTCCCTAACCATTTACGATGCTGGCAGACAGACTGAAGAATACCATCCGGGATATACATGATTTCCCGAAACCAGGTATTGTGTTTAAAGATATTACTCCGGTACTTTTGAATGCAGATTTGTGTACGGAAGTGGTGGAAGAGTTTGCGAAGAATTTGAAATCTACTCCCATCGATGCTATTGCTGGTATTGAGAGCAGAGGTTTTCTTTTCGGTTTTTTGCTGGCTCAACGGTTAAAGAAACCTTTTATCCTCATTCGTAAGGCAGGAAAATTGCCGGGAAAAACAATCAGTGCTTCTTATGCACTGGAATATGGCACAGCCAAGATAGAGATGCACGAAGGGGCTGTTCAAAAGGGCTGGAATGTGCTTATTCATGACGACTTGCTGGCTACCGGCGGTACTACAGCCGCTGCAGCAGAACTGATCATTAAACAGGAAGGGATTGTATCCGGTTTTGCATTTGTTGTAGAGCTTGATTTTTTGAACGGCAAGGAACGTATTACAGATATTTCTAAGAATATAAACAGTATTGTTCATTTTTAAGACTTAAAAACACACACAATGAATTTCACACACAATGAGAACCAGGTCATGATCGCTGATATGATCAGAAAATTCGGAGAAGAACATATCCGTCCTAAAATGATGGAGTGGGACGAGGCTCAGACTTTTCCGATTGAAGTTTTTAAAAAACTGGGCGAGCTTGGTTTAATGGGTGTGTTGGTTCCAACGGAATATGGCGGCTCCGGCTTCGGGTATTCGGAGTATGTGACGGCAATCGTTGAATTGTCGCGTATTTGCGGATCTATCGGTTTGTCTATGGCTGCGCATAATTCGTTATGCACAGGTCATATCCTTACGTTTGGCAATGAAGAACAAAAGAAAAAATATCTGCCTAAGCTTGCTACTGCCGAGTGGATTGGAGCCTGGGGTTTAACAGAGGTAGGTACAGGATCGGATTCGGGTGGAATGAATACCACGGCTGTTGAAGAAGGAGACCATTTTGTATTGAATGGATCCAAGAATTTTATTACGCATGGTAAGAGCGGTAATGTGGCTGTGGTTATTGCACGTACAGGTAAAAAGGGAGATTCGCACGGAATGACATCCTTTATCATCGAAAAAGGAACAGCGGGCTTTACGTCCGGCCGCAAGGAAAATAAACTTGGAATGAGAGCTTCCGAAACGACGGAGCTTATTTTTGATAATTGCAAGGTGCACAAAAGTCAGGTGATGGGTAAAGTGGGTGATGGATTTGTGCAGGCTATGAAAGTGCTGGATGGAGGACGTATTTCCATCGCCTCTCTGGGTGTTGGTATTGCAAAGGGAGCCTATGATGCTTCGGTTAAATATGCAAAAGAAAGAGAACAGTTTGGTAAACCCATTGCCCAGTTTCAGGCCATTGCATTTAAACTGGCCGATATGGCCACGGAGATAGAAGCGGCCGAACTGCTTACTTACAAAGCAGCCGATCTGAAAAACAGAGGAGAAAAGGTTACCAAGGAAGGGGCTTTTGCAAAATACTATTCCTCCGAAGTAGCGGTACGGGTGTCTACTGATGCCGTTCAGATTTTTGGAGGGTATGGCTATACAAAGGATTTTCCGGTTGAGAAATACTACCGCGACAGCAAGCTCTGTACCATTGGGGAAGGAACTTCGGAGATACAGAAGCTTGTTATTTCGAGAGAGATTCTGAAATAAGGAAGCAGAAGCAGTACAATTAAATGGAACTTGACCCCTTGACATGGCTTTTTAAGGTCAGAATGTTCAAAATTAATTTGCCTGTTTGTCAAAAATCACTACATTTGCCTCCCTGTAAAAAGCAATTTTAAAGAAAATAACATGATCATAGTTCCAGTTAAAGAAGGAGAATCAGTTGAAAAAGCACTGAAGAAATTCAAGAAAAAATTCGAGAAAACGGGTGTTGTTCGTGAACTTCGTGAGCGTCAAAAATTCACTAAGCCTTCTGTACGCAGAAGAGAAGTGATCAAGAAAGCAGTATACAAAGAGACCCTTCAGCGCGCTGAAGAATAAGGCCTGATATAATTATACGGGAAAACCTGTATTTATACATATGAAGACGTATCTTTATGTATAAATACGGGTTTTTTCATGTCATACCCTGCCGTTGAATCCTTTCTCCAATACCTCCGTTTCGAAAAACGGTCTTCTCCTCATACCTTAATAGCCTATCAAGGCGATTTAGCTCAGTTTACTGCTTTTCTGGAAAAAGATTTCGAATGGAATCTTCCGGAACAAGCCACTCACATGATGATCCGTTCCTGGATTGTACATCTGATGGAATCGGGCGTGGAGGCACGTTCCGTAAACCGGAAAATAACAGCCATCCGTAGTTTTTACAAGTATTTGATGAGGCAGGGACAGGTAAAAATCAACCCCATGCTGAGGATTCAAGGCCCTAAAACCCCGGTGCGCCTGCCTGTTTTTGTGGAAGAAGACAAAATGGATGATTTGTTAACCAAGGTTGATTTTGGAGAAGGCTACGAGGGAGTCATGAAAAAGCTGATCGTAGAACTGTTTTATGATACGGGGATGAGAAGAGCCGAGCTTATAAATTTGAAAATCAAGGATGTAGATTTTTACCGGGCCAGCTTAAAAGTGCTTGGAAAAAGGAATAAGGAACGGATCATACCCATGGGCAAATTATTAGCCACCTCTCTGGAGGCTTATCTGAAGGAGCGGAAAAAGGTAAAGGCGGAAGCGACGAAGGATCTTCTGTTTGTTCATGAGAACGGAAAAAAACTGGATGCGAATTTTGTATATAGCATGATTAATCTTTACCTTGGTATGGTAACAACACTGGATAAAAGAAGTCCGCATGTGCTTCGTCATACATTTGCGACACACATGTTAAATAACGGTGCAGATCTGAATGCGATTAAAGAAATACTGGGCCATGCAAATCTTTCCGCAACACAGATCTATACACATAACTCCATCGAAAAATTAAAGAACATCCACCGGCAGGCTCATCCCAAAGCATGATCAGAATTTTGTCCGAGATTAATTATTCACAACAATTTGTCTTTACCATTAAAAAGGAGGCACTATGAAAATCAAGATCCAGTCCATTCATTTCGATGCAGACAAGAAACTACTTGAACACATCCAGGGAAAAGTAAGCAAGTTGAACCATTTTCATGAAGGAATTCTGAGTGGGGACGTGATACTGAGGGTGGAAAAGTCGGCTATTCCGGAGAATAAAATAGCGGAAATACGACTTCTGATACCTGGCAGTGATTTGTTTGCCAAGAAACAGTGCAAGACCTTTGAAGAGGCTATTGATACGGGAGTTGAAGCTTTAACAAGACAAGTGAAGAAACACAAGGAGAAAACAAAGAAAATTTAATATTCTATTTCTTTATTGATCTTACCGATACGCGTAAGGCCGGATTCATGCAGAATGGGCCTTACGCGTATCTTTTTGGGGCTTTTTGAGTGGGTTTGGGTAAGCATAAGGGTAGGGGGACAAAAAATGTACCTAAAAATTTAAGGGAATACTTTGTAGGATTAATTAAGTTTTCTACATTTGCAGTCCTTTTTCAGGAATGCTATTGCTTTTTCTGTTAAAAACGTTCATAATGTACTGATAATCAAGCCGAAGTAGCTCAGCTGGTAGAGCAGCTGATTTGTAATCAGCTGGTCGGGGGTTCGAGTCCCTTCTTCGGCTCCAGACCAGTGAAGGATTTTGGGGAGATAGCCAAGTGGCCAACGGCAACAGACTGTAAATCTGTCCTCTTACGAGTTCGAAGGTTCGAATCCTTCTCTCCCCACATCTTCTTTGGTGAGGGAAGACCTGATAAATGGAGGAGTATTTTAGAGTAAAGTGGATGCGTTTTTTGGTTTCGTTCTTTTAAATTTTTAGATGTTTAAGCGGAAGTAGCTCATTTGGTAGAGCGTCAGCCTTCCAAGCTGAGGGTGGCCGGTTCGAGCCCGGTCTTCCGCTCCAAAACAACCTCAACGCACCAAGCTGTTGTAGCTCAGTGGTAGAGCACTTCCTTGGTAAGGAAGAGGTCGTGAGTTCAATCCTCATCAACAGCTCAAAAAGCCATGCCGGCAATACATTTCCGGCAGGCTTTTCGGCAGGGGACAGAAAGACAGTCGTGCAGAGAGAGGTGTCAGGTATTTGTAAGTAGTTAGTGAGAGATAAACAACAAAATAATAAGTAAACACAATTTAATTTAAATATAGCTATGGCTAAAGAAAAATTCGACCGCTCCAAACCGCACGTCAACATCGGAACCATTGGTCACGTTGACCACGGTAAAACAACCCTCACTGCTGCTATCACATCTGTGCTGGCCGATAAAGGTCTTGCTGTAGCAAGAGATTTTTCTTCTATCGATAATGCACCAGAGGAAAAAGAACGTGGTATCACCATCAACACTTCGCATGTGGAATATGCTACGGCAAACCGTCACTATGCACACGTGGATTGTCCAGGTCACGCTGACTATGTAAAAAACATGGTTACAGGTGCTGCCCAGATGGATGGAGCTATTCTTGTTGTAGCTGCAACTGATGGACCAATGCCACAAACCCGCGAGCACATTCTGCTTGCCCGTCAGGTTGGTGTTCCTAAGATTGTTGTGTTCATGAACAAAGTGGACATGGTAGACGACTTAGAGCTTCTTGATTTGGTTGAAATGGAAATCCGTGACTTGCTCACATTCTATAAATTTGATGGTGTTAACACACCTATTATCCGTGGATCTGCACTTGGTGGTTTGAATAAAGAGCCAAAATGGGTAGAAAAAATCATGGAACTGATGGATGCAGTGGATAGCTTTATTCCAATCCCTCCCCGTCAGGTTGACAAACCTTTCCTGATGCCAGTAGAAGATGTATTCACTATTACCGGTCGCGGAACTGTTGCTACAGGCCGTATTGAGACAGGTGTTGTGAATGTAGGAGAAGAAATTGAAATCATCGGAATGGGTGATGCAAAATTGAAATCAACTGTAACTGGTGTTGAAATGTTCCGCAAATTGCTGGATCGTGGAGAAGCCGGAGATAACGTAGGATTACTGCTGCGTGGTGTTGATAAGAAGGATATCCGTCGTGGAATGGTTATTGCCAAACCAGGATCTATCACTCCTCACACTGAATTCACTGCAGAGATCTATGTATTGAAGAAAGAAGAAGGCGGTCGTCACACACCATTCCATAACAAATACCGTCCACAGTTCTACCTGCGTACAACTGACGTAACTGGAGAGATTGATCTTCCAGCAGGACGTGAAATGGTTATGCCTGGCGATAACGTAACTATCACAGTAAAATTGATCGTTCCTGTTGCAATGGACAAAGGTCTTCGTTTCGCAATCCGCGAAGGTGGAAGAACAGTTGGTGCAGGTCAGGTGGTTGAAATTATCAAGTAATATTAACGGACAGGAGCATTTAGAAAAGGAGTACTGCGTAAGCAGTACCCCTTTTTACTCTGGTTCAAAACCTTGTTTTTCTGTTTGCGCATTATAAACGGGCGTAGTTCAAGGGTAGAATAGAGGTCTCCAAAACCTTTGATGGGAGTTCGAATCTCTCCGCCCGTGCTGAAGAAAATATTAAACAGAAGTGCAAGGGAGATTTTAATGATATTCAATTATGAATAGAATCAGAACATACATTGAAGAAACCAGCAACGAGCTGCTTCATAAGGTAAGTTGGCCCACCTGGAGTGAATTACAGGAAAGCGCCGGCGTTGTGGCGATAGCTTCTGTTATCATAGCCTTAGTCATATTCGGAATGGATTATGGCTTTAGCTTTATAATGAAGACGATTTACCAGGCATTTTAATATTTTAATTGCTGTACAATGGCTCAAAAGGCTGCACATATTGAACAAGCCAAAAAGTGGTACGTTATTCGCGTCGTCAACGGCAAGGAAAAGAAGATCAAGCAGTATATTGAATCCGAAATCAGCCGCCTGGGATTAAACGATTATGTTTCACAGGTATTGATACCTACTGAAAAGATCTATCAGATAAAGAATGGTAAGAAAGTAAGCAAGGAACGGAATTTTTTTCCGGGATATGTACTGCTTGAAGCTGTTCTGGTTGGGGAGATTCCTCATATGATCAAAAATATTACCGGTGTAATCGGTTTTCTTGGTTCCAAATCAGGAGAAGCGGTTCCTCTCCGGCTTGCGGAAGTTAACCGCATTCTGGGCAAGGTGGATGAACTGGCAGTTACTGAAGAGGCCAGTGTTAATCAATTCTTTGTAGGAGAAACAGTAAAAGTTATAGATGGTCCGTTCAATACCTTTACGGGCGTAATAGAAGAAGTAAACGAAGAGAAGAAGAAGTTGAAGGTAATGGTGAAGATCTTCGGTCGTAAAACTCCTCTTGAACTCAGCTATCTGCAGGTAGAGAAGGAGTAATTTTAGTTTTTAGTACGAATGTTACGCATGCTTCCAACATAGTTAACATTAAACCAATTAATCAAACAACATGGCAAAAGTAGTAAGCGCACTGATCAAGCTTCAGATCAAAGGCGGAGCTGCTAACCCTTCACCCCCGATTGGACCTGCACTGGGTGCAAAAGGTGTGAACATCATGGATTTCTGTAAGAAATTCAATGCTGCCACACAGGATAAGGCCGGGAAGGTGATCCCTGTAATTATTACGGTTTACAACGATAAGTCTTTCGAGTTCATCATGAAGACTCCTCCTGTAGCCATCCAGCTGAAAGATGCTGCGAAAATACAGACTGGGTCAGCTGAATCGAATCGTAAAAAAGCCGGAACTGTTACCTGGGATCAGGTGAAGCAAATCGCGGAAGCGAAAATGCCCGACCTGAATTGTTTTACGGTAGAATCCGCCATGAGTATGGTTGCCGGAACCGCAAGGAGTCTTGGCATTGACATCAAAGGGGAAAGCCCTTTGAAGAATTAATTTTAATTCACCGATGGAGTTCCGATGAATGAATCGGGACGTTTGCACATCAAAAAAACCATTACAATGGCTACGATTACAAAAATCACTAAAAACAGAAAAAAGTCCCTTGCTTCTTATGATGCTGCCAAGACCTACTCGGTTGAGGATGCATCTAAAGTTGTAAAGGAAATCACTACTACCAAGTTCGATGCTTCTGTAGATCTGAGTATCCGTTTGGGAGTTGACCCTAAGAAAGCGAATCAAATGGTTCGTGGAACGGTTAACCTTCCTCATGGAACTGGTAAAACGATGCGCGTATTGGTAATCTGTACTCCGGATAAAGAAGCCGAAGCAAAAGCTGCAGGTGCGGATTTTGTAGGTTCTGATGAATTCATCACCAAGATCAAAGAAGGCTGGACAGATGTGGATGTTATTATCACCACACCTAGCATGATGGGTAAAGTGGGTGCTTTGGGTAAAGTATTAGGTCCACGTGGTCTGATGCCAAATCCAAAGACAGGTACTGTAACAATGGATGTTGCGAAAGCGGTTAAAGAATCCAAAGGAGGAAAAATCGATTTCAAAGTAGACAAAGCAGGTATCATCCATGCAGCAGTTGGAAAAGTATCATTTGATGCTCAGAAAATAGCTGAGAATGCCAATGAGCTTTTACAAACCATCATCAAGTTGAAACCTTCTTCGGCCAAGGGAGCCTATCTGCGTAGTGTTGCCATGTCAAGCACCATGAGCCCTGGCATCCAGATTGAAACCAAGACGCTCATGTCCTGATTCCGATAAACCGGGAACAGACAGCTAAAAAACAACGCAATGAACAAAGAAGAAAAAACCCTGATTATAGATGAGCTTGTGCAGAAATTAACTGCAAACAAGAACTTCTATCTGGCAGATACCTCTGAGCTTCCGGCTGAGCAGACAAGCAAACTGAGAAGGATGTGTTTCAACAAAAAGATCAATATGATCGTTGTTAAAAACACCTTGCTCGAAAAGGCTATGGAACGCGCATCAGATGAGCAATTCAAGCAGCTCTATCCGGTGTTAAAAGGATCTACCTCCATTCTCTTCTGTGAATCTGGAAGTGAACCAGCGAAAATGATTAAAGAATTCCGTAAAGACGGAAAAAGACCAGTTCTGAAAGCTGCTTTTGTTGAAGAAAGTGTGTATATCGGCGATAATATGCTCGATGCACTTGCCAGCATTCGCTCTAAGAATGAGGTTATCGGCGATATCATCGGCCTTCTTCAATCTCCTGCTAAGAATGTTATTTCCGGTCTGTTATCCGGTAAAAACAAACTGGCAGGTATCGTGAAAACACTTTCTGAGAGACCAGAATAAACACAACTAACAAGACAATTAAAACAAGTAATTAACAATTAAAATCAAAATAAAATGGCAGATTTAAAAGCGTTCGCTGAGCAATTGGTTAACCTGACCGTTAAGGAAGTTAACGAATTAGCTACTATTCTGAAAGATGAATATGGTATTGAACCAGCAGCAGCATCTGTTGCAGTTGCAGCAGGTGGTGGAGCAGCAGGCGGAGCCGCAGTAGCTGAAAAAACAGCATTTGACGTAATCCTGAAATCAGGTGGTGCTCAGAAACTGGGAGTTGTTAAGATCGTTAAAGATCTTACAGGTCTTGGACTGAAAGAAGCTAAAGATCTTGTTGACGGTGCCCCAAAACCAATCAAAGAAGGCATTCCGAAAGAAGAAGCTGAAGCCATCAAAAAACAACTTACTGAAGCAGGAGCCGAAGTTGAGATCAAGTAATCCAATCGCAAAATCGGATTCACAGGCATAGCCCTCTTCCCGTGTACACGGGAAGAGGCTTTTGTCGTTGGTTACTCCCGAATTCAGGACAATTCCTGTCACTCGGGATCATTTATTTGAGATTGAAGGTAGCAATCATTAACACCCGACCAAATTGGAAAACGTAAAAAAATCTCAGAGGATAAATTTCGCAGGAAGCAAATCCCTGCTGGAATATCCAGACTTTCTAGAAATACAATTAAAATCTTTCCAGGACTTCTTTCAGCTTGAAACTACCAGTGAGAACCGGATCAATGAAGGTCTCTACAAGGTATTCAGCGAAAATTTCCCGATATCAGATGCCCGCAATAACTTCGTCCTGGAATTCCTGGATTATTTTATTGACCCTCCTCGTTATACAATCGACGAGTGCATCGAAAGAGGTCTCACGTACAGTGTTCCCCTCAAAGCGAAACTGAAACTTTATTGTACCGATCCTGAGCACGAGGATTTCGAAACCATCATTCAGGATGTATATCTGGGTACAATCCCTTATATGACACCCAAAGGAACCTTTGTTATCAATGGTGCCGAACGGGTTGTTGTTTCTCAGTTGCACCGCTCACCCGGAGTATTCTTCGGTCAGAGCCGCCATGCAAACGGAACAAAACTTTATTCTGCCCGTGTAATTCCTTTTAAAGGATCCTGGATAGAATTTGCTACAGACATCAACAATGTGATGTATGCATATATTGACCGGAAGAAAAAATTACCGGTTACAACACTTCTTCGTGCTATCGGCTTCGAAAGTGATAAACAGATTCTTGAAATTTTCGGCCTTGCTGACGAAGTAAAAGTTAGCAAATCCGGTTTGAAAAGTGTTCTGGGCCGCAAACTTGCTGCACGTGTTCTGAAAACATGGGTGGAAGATTTTGTGGATGAGGACACCGGTGAAGTTGTATCCATTGAACGGAATGAAGTGATCATCGACCGGGAAACAATCCTGGAAGAGCAACACATCGATCCGATTGTTGATGCCAATGTAAAAACCATTATCCTGCACAAGGAAGATGCTAACAACATTGATTATGCAATCATTTACAATACCCTTCAGAAAGATACTTCCAACTCGGAAAAAGAAGCGGTAGAGCATATCTATCGTCAGTTAAGAAATGCTGAACCACCGGATGAAGAAACGGCACGTGGCATTATCGATAAACTCTTTTTCTCCGACAAACGTTATGACCTGGGTGAAGTAGGACGTTACCGCCTGAACAAAAAGCTCGGTATCAATACCGATTCTGATGTTAGGGTTTTAACAAAAGAAGATATTATTCTGATTTTGAAATATCTGATCGAGCTGATCAATTCAAAGACAGATATCGATGATATTGACCACTTGAGCAATCGTCGTGTAAGAACAGTTGGTGAGCAGCTTTACTCTCAGTTCGGAGTAGGTCTTGCCCGTATGGCCCGTACTATCCGTGAACGGATGAACGTAAGGGACAATGAGGTGTTTACACCTACCGACCTGATCAATGCCAAGACATTAAGTTCTGTGATTAATTCGTTCTTCGGAACGAATCAGTTATCACAGTTTATGGATCAAACCAACCCACTCGCTGAGATTACGCATAAGCGTAGGCTGAGCGCACTGGGACCCGGTGGTCTGTCTCGTGAACGTGCGGGCTTTGAGGTTCGTGACGTACACTATACACACTATGGTCGTCTTTGCACCATTGAAACACCGGAAGGACCGAATATCGGTTTGATTTCTTCCCTGTGTGTTTATGCAAAAATCAATAAGCTCGGATTTATTGAAACACCTTACCGCAGCGTTTCTAACGGACGTGTGGATATAGAAAAAGAAGTAGTATACCTGACAGCAGAAGAAGAAGATCGTAAGATTATTGCTCAGGCTAATGCTCCTATTTCTGAAAAAGGTGATTTCAAAGAAACCAAGATCAAAGCTCGTTTTGAAGGTGACTTCCCGGTTGTTGAACCGGATGCAATTCACCTGATGGATGTTGCTCCAAACCAGATTGCATCGATTGCTGCATCACTGATTCCTTTCCTGGAGCATGATGATGCCAACCGTGCTCTGATGGGATCTAACATGCAACGTCAGGCTGTTCCGCTTCTGCGTCCTACTGCTCCAATTGTAGGAACCGGACTTGAAGGTCTGATTGCGAAAGATTCACGTGTTCTGATCAACTCAGAAGGCGATGGAGTAGTGGAAAGCGTTGATGCCAACGAAATAACCGTTCGTTACAACCGTTCCGAGCATGAGCGTCTGGTAAGTTTTGACGATGATGTTAAAACATATAAGTTGACCAAATTCAGAAAAACCAACCAAAGCACCTGTATCAACCTGCGTCCGATGGTTCGCAAGGGAGAAAAGGTGAAACGCGGTCAGATCCTGTGTGAAGGTTACGCCACACAAGGTGGTGAACTTGCATTGGGTCAGAACCTGAAAGTGGCTTTCATGCCATGGAAAGGTTACAACTTTGAGGATGCCATCGTTATTTCCGAAAAGGTAGTACGTGAGGATATCTTTACTTCTATTCACATTGATGAATATGTAATGGAAGTTCGGGATACCAAACGTGGTCTTGAGGAACTGACTGCTGATATTCCAAACGTTTCTGAAGAAGCTACAAAAGATCTGGATGAAAACGGACTGATCCGTGTAGGAGCAGACGTGAAAGAAGGAGATATCCTGATTGGAAAAATCACTCCGAAAGGAGAGACTGATCCTTCACCGGAAGAGAAACTGCTGCGCGCCATTTTCGGTGATAAAGCAGGCGATGTGAAAGACGCTTCTTTGAAAGTTCCACCTTCCATCCGTGGAGTTGTAATTGATAAGAAACTGTTCTCCCGTGTAATTAAAGACAAGAAAGCGAAGCTGGAAGAGAAGACAGTAATGGATAAATTCGACAAAGAATATAGCCAGGCTGTATCTGAACTGAAAGAAAAACTTTCCGAAAAATTATTCTCTATCTTAAGTGGAAAGACTTCCCAGGGTGTAACCAATATCCTGAAAGAGGAAGTGGTTCCTAAGGGTACCAAATTCACACAGAAGATTCTGGAGAAGATTGATTACAGCACGGTGAACTCCAGCAAATGGACTCCGGATAAGGATGCCAATGAGGATGTAAAAACCATTTTGCACAATTTCAATATCAAGCATAATGATCTGCTCGGTATCAATAAACGCAAAAAGTTTGCTGTTTCTGTAGGAGATGAATTACCAACAGGAATTGTACAGCTTGCTAAAGTGTATATTGCTAAGAAGCGGAAACTGAAAGTGGGTGATAAAATGGCGGGTCGCCACGGTAATAAAGGTATTGTTGCGAGAATTGTTCGTGAAGAAGATATGCCTTTCCTTGCTGACGGAACCACCGTTGATATCGTATTGAACCCGCTTGGTGTACCATCGCGTATGAACTTAGGACAGATTTATGAAACTGTTCTTGCATGGGCCGGACAAAAACTTGGTCTGAAATTCTCGACCCCGATTTTTGACGGAGCATCACTCGATGACATCAACAAGTATACAGATGAAGCTGATATTCCACGTTATGGCCGTACTTACCTGTATGATGGCGGAACCGGAATGCGGTTTGACCAGCCTGCTACAGTAGGTATCATTTACATGCTCAAATTAGGGCACATGGTGGATGATAAAATGCACGCACGTTCTATCGGACCATATTCACTCATTACACAACAGCCTTTGGGTGGTAAAGCCCAGTTTGGTGGTCAGCGTTTTGGTGAGATGGAAGTATGGGCGCTGGAAGCATTTGGTGCTGCCAATATTCTGCAGGAAATCCTGACTATCAAGTCGGATGATGTGGTAGGAAGAGCCAAGGCTTATGAAGCAATCGTGAAAGGTGAAAATATGCCAACACCTGGTATACCGGAATCTTTCAATGTATTGATGCATGAGTTGAAAGGCCTTGCACTGAACATCTCTCTTGAGTAAAAGAGGGCGGGATTAGAAACGGTTTATCTTTTAATTGTATTAAAAAATAGAAATATGTCCTTCAGAAAAGATAGCAAACTCAAAAGCAACTTCTCTAAGATCATTATCAGTCTGGCTTCTCCGGAATCCATTCTGGAAAGATCAAGTGGAGAAGTGCTGAAACCGGAGACCATCAACTATCGTACTTACAAACCAGAAAGAGACGGTTTGTTTTGCGAGCGGATTTTTGGACCGGTGAAAGACTGGGAGTGTCATTGCGGTAAGTACAAAAGAATACGTTACAAGGGGATTGTTTGTGACCGTTGCGGAGTAGAAGTGACAGAGAAGAAAGTACGTCGCGAGCGTATGGGTCACATCAACCTTACTGTACCGGTTGCTCATATCTGGTATTTCCGTTCCCTTCCAAATAAGATCGGTTATCTGCTTGGATTGCCTACCAAGAAATTGGATATGGTAATTTATTACGAGCGTTATGTGGTTATCAATGCAGGTATCAAATCTGCTGATGGCATACAATACCTCGATTTCCTGACAGAAGAGCAGTATCTGGAAATTCTGGATACCCTGCCGAAAGAAAATCAACATCTGGATGACAGCGATGCGAATAAATTCGTTGCCAAGATGGGTGCTGATGCATTGGAAGAGTTGCTCAAACGTATCAAGCTGGATGAGCTTTCTTACGAACTTCGTCACAAAGCCAATACAGAAACTTCACAGCAGCGTAAAAATGAGGCGTTGAAGCGTCTGCAGGTTGTAGAAGCGTTCCGTTCTGCAAATAAAAATGTACAGAACAATCCGGAATGGATGATCATTAAGGTGGTTCCTGTTATTCCACCGGAATTGCGCCCACTCGTTCCCCTGGATGGAGGACGTTTTGCTACTTCCGACTTAAATGACCTGTACCGTCGCGTTATCATCCGTAACAATCGTCTGAAAAGACTGATTGAGATCAAAGCTCCGGATGTTATCCTGCGTAATGAAAAACGTATGCTTCAGGAAGCTGTCGATTCATTGTTCGACAATTCCAGAAAGTCCAATGCAGTTAAAACGGAATCCAACCGTGCACTGAAATCACTGTCCGACTCACTGAAAGGTAAGCAAGGTCGTTTCCGTCAGAATCTGTTGGGTAAACGGGTTGACTATTCTGCACGTTCTGTAATCGTCGTTGGTCCGGAATTGAAACTTCATGAGTGTGGTTTGCCAAAAGAAATGGCAGCCGAGCTCTTCAAACCATTTATTATCCGTAAGCTCATCGAACGGGGTATTGTGAAAACAGTAAAATCTGCAAAGAAAATTGTAGACCGTAAAGATGCAGTGGTATGGGATATTCTTGAAAATGTATTGAAAGGACATCCTGTTCTGCTCAACCGTGCTCCAACACTGCACCGTTTGGGTATACAGGCATTCCAGCCTAAGCTGATTGAAGGAAAAGCTATCCAGCTGCACCCGCTCACTTGTACGGCTTTCAACGCTGACTTTGACGGTGACCAGATGGCAGTACACGTTCCACTGGGACATGCTGCAATCCTGGAAGCTCAAATGCTGATGCTTGCATCCCATAACATTCTTAACCCGGCCAATGGAGCTCCGGTTACCGTTCCTTCTCAGGACATGGTGCTCGGACTTTACTACATTACCAAGGGTAAGAAGACAATGGGTGATGAGATTGTACGTGGAGAAGGACTTACATTCTATTCTGCCGATGAGGTTATCATCGCGCATAACGAAGGTAAAGTGGATATGCATGCCTGGATTAAAGTGAAGGTGGACAATTCCAAAGAAAGCGGCAAGCTGAAACCAGCTATTATTGAAACAACTGTTGGACGTGTTATTTTCAACCAGGTTGTTCCAAAAGAAGCAGGTTATATCAATGAATTACTTACGAAGAAATCACTGCGTGATATTATCGGAGCTATCCTGAAAGAAACAGGTATGGCACGTACTGCACGTTTCCTGGATGATATCAAGGAAATAGGCTTTATGTCGGCATTCCGCGGTGGTCTTTCATTCAACCTGGGTGACGTTATCGTTCCGGCTGATAAGCCGCAAATGGTAGCAGAATCAAATGCAGAAGTGGATGAAGTGATGAATAACTATAACATGGGTTTCATCACCAACAACGAACGTTACAATCAGATCATCGATATCTGGACACATACTACAGCCCGTATCACCAAAAAGGTACTGGATCAGTTGGCAACAGATAAGCAGGGCTTTAACTCGGTTTACATGATGCTTGACTCCGGTGCACGGGGATCTAAAGAACAGATCCGTCAGCTGGGTGGAATGCGCGGTCTGATGGCTAAGCCACAGAAATCAGGCTCTACCGGCGGTGAGATTATCGAGAATCCGGTATTGTCCAACTTTAAAGAAGGTCTGTCCATTCTGGAGTACTTTATCTCTACTCACGGTGCTCGTAAAGGTCTTGCCGATACAGCCCTGAAAACAGCCGATGCCGGTTACTTAACCCGTAGGTTGGTAGACGTTGCTCAGGATGTGGTAATCAATGAACTTGATTGCGGCACACTGCGCGGTTTGATTGCAACTCCGCTGAAAAAGAATGACGAAGTAGTGGAAAGCCTCTACGACAGAATTCTAGGACGTACTGCTGTTCATGATGTTTTCCACCCGCTTACCGGTGAACTGATCATTGAAAGCGGAAGTGAAATCACAGAAGACTATGCGAAGATCATTGAAGAATCTCCGATAGAATCTGTTGAAATTCGTTCCGTACTTACCTGCGAATCACGTACAGGAGTGTGTGCAAAATGCTATGGCCGTAACCTTGCAACCGGACGTATGGTTCAGTTGGGTGAAGCAGTAGGTGTTATTGCTGCGCAGTCTATCGGTGAGCCAGGTACACAGCTTACACTGCGTACCTTCCACGTTGGTGGTACTGCATCTAATATTGCAGCTTCTTCCAAAATTGAAGCGAAATACGATGGTATTGCTGAAATCGAGGAGCTTCGTACCGTAAAACGTAAGAATACCGATGGAGCCATGGTGGATGTTGTTATCGCCCGTTCTGCAGAAATGCGGATCATCGATGCCAATACCCGTATCACCCTCAACACTTCCAATATCCCTTATGGTGCGCAGATGTACATCAAGAGCGGAGATAAAGTGAAGAAAGGTCAGTTGCTGTGCGACTGGGATCCATACAATGCCGTTATCGTTTCCGAATTTGCCGGTAAAATTGATTTCGACAATGTAGAAGAAGGTATCACTTTCCGTGAAGAATCCGATGAACAAACCGGATTTAAGGAAAAAGTGATTATCGAAACAAAGGATAAAACCAAGAACCCTGCCATCAAAATTGTGGTTGGTAAGGATACCCTTAAGAACTACAATATACCAGTAGGTGCACACGTTATCGTGAACCATGATCAGAAGATTGAAGCAGGACAGATTCTCGTTAAGATCCCACGTTCATTAGGTAAATCAGGTGACATCACCGGTGGTCTGCCACGTGTTACGGAGCTTTTCGAAGCACGTAACCCAAGCAACCCTGCTGTTGTAGCCGAAATCGATGGTATTGTTACATTCGGTAAGATTAAACGTGGTAACCGTGAGGTACTTGTTGAATCCCGTACCGGAGAACGTAAAACATACCTGGTTCCTCTTTCCAAACATATCCTTGTACAGGAGAATGACTTTATCAAAGCAGGAGAATCTTTGTCCGATGGCTCTATCAGCCCAACCGACATCCTTGCTATCAAAGGTCCTACAGCAGTACAGGAATACCTGGTAAATGAGGTACAGGAAGTATACCGTTTGCAGGGTGTAAAAATCAATGATAAACACTTTGAAGTAATCGTACGTCAGATGATGCGTAAGGTATACATCGAAGATCCAGGTGATACTATGTTCCTTGAACAGCAGATCAGCAACAAGTCGGACTTTATGGAAGAGAACGACAAGCTGTATGCCAAGAAGGTAGTGGTTGAGCCAGGTGACTCGGAAGTACTCAAGGCAGGTCAGATTATCAGTGCACGTAAGCTGAGGGATGAAAATTCCATGCTGAAACGTAAGGATAAAAAGGCTGTGGAGGCCCGCGATGCGGAAGCTGCCACATCATCCCAGATTCTTCAGGGTATTACCCGTGCGTCTCTGCAAACCAACAGCTTTATCTCGGCTGCTTCCTTCCAGGAAACAACCAAGGTGCTGAACGAAGCTGCAGTAGCCGGAAAGGTAGATACACTCAATGGTCTGAAAGAAAACGTTATTGTTGGTCACCTCATTCCAGCAGGTACCGGACAACGCGAATTCGAAAAGATCATTGTGGGTTCCAAAGAAGAATACGACCGTCTTATGGCTTCCAAGAAAGAAGCAGAGATGGAAGAGCAGGATTAACTCACCCCTAACCCCTCTCTCCCGACTACGTCAGCAAAGAGGGGAAAGGAAAGTCCTCATACTATAAAGGAAAAAGGCCTCCGGAAGGGGGCCTTTCTTTTTGAGAGCATTTAGATCACTCACTCTATTACACTTACTTATGTTGTTCTGGATGACTTAAGTGAATGTATGTTTGCGATAACATGGAAGATGACATACTGGGCAAGAGAATTCAATCTAATTCAATCCTTTGAGCCGGAGACAGCCATAGTCAATAACAAAGCCAGTCCAAACCCCAATACAACCCCCACGGCACCTCCATCGGCGCCGAAGGGTTTAGCCCGGTTAAAGATGTCCTTTCTAGCATTGTAGAATGCATTCCATCCGTCATATCCATACTTATTCAGATGTTGCATGATTTCCTCATGGGTATAGAGACCCGATTTTGTTAAAATGTCCTCATATTCCGCATAATCATTCAGATTTGCAAAGTTGGAGTCAATCCTTTTTCGCAATTCCAGGATACGATTAGCATTATGTTCTCTGTTGAGTATCATTTTGTATTATCCTTTATTGTTTTTCAGCCGGTTGAATTTTATTCAAAATTTCCTGAAACTCTTCAATTTGTTTTTTCTGACTTTCTTTAAGGGAATTAAAATCAGTTTCGTACTTCACCATCTCCTTTCCAAATTCTTCCTTCGCCGTTTCTTTGGCGGCCTGATTGGCCTTAAAGGCGCTGGCCGCTATAATTACAATTATTAAAGTCACTATAATTCCTATTCCCCAAAGAATAGTTGTGGTTCTCTTGTCATTCTCATCTTGTACAGCAGTAATCCTCCATTTGAGCTCCGTATTTTCCTTTTCGAGGTCAATGAGGGTTTGCGTATTGATTGTAACCTGTTTTTTGTCAAGTGTATCAGACTTGGGTTTTGTAAGAACCTGAGAAAAAGCAATCGTAATAAAGGTACAAAAAGCCACGCAAAAAAAGAAGGAGAAAGAGCTGAGAACACCAATGAGCCTCATAAGCAATTACTTTATGGCGATAAATTAACGCCGATTTGGTAAACTTAGGAAACCACTTTTTTGTACTTTTTAATCAACCCGGCAAACAGAATATTGGAGAGTTCTTTGCCTTCCTCCCTCCCGCAAAAACTTAACCCTTCGCAGCCTGATAGCTATCGGCATCGCCCTATGCCACTTGCTTGCGCTGCTCTGGATAGCACACGAGGGTTGTTGATCCCCTTTTGCCTATCTTTACCCCTCTGAACCCGCCATGACAACACCTTCCAAAGACACAAAGACTAAGATACTCCCTGCAGAAAAAGCGGGATTGCATGCGCGAAACCCGCATCGTTTCCCGTATGATTTTAAGGTGCTGGTAAAAGCCTGTCCTGAACTATCTCCTTTTGTATCCCTGAATAAATACGGGAATGAAAGTGTGGACTTTGCCAACCCGGCTGCTGTAATTATGCTGAACAGGGCCTTACTCATGCATTTTTATGGGGTTGCAGAATGGGATATACCCGCTGGGTATCTCTGCCCGCCTATTCCCGGCCGTGCGGATTATATACACCATGCAGCGGATTTGCTGGCCAGTTCGAATGGAGGAAAAATCCCATACGGAAAATCAGTTCGGATCCTTGATATCGGAATGGGAGCCAGTATGGTTTATCCGATCATCGGACATAAAGTATATGACTGGAGTTTTACAGGCAGCGAGATAGATCCGGCAGCTATTGCTTCGATCAAACGTCTGCTGAAAGCAAATCCAAGACTTGCTCAGGATGTGGAATTGCGTTTGCAGAAATCTGCAACCGATATATTCAAAGGAATAATCAAGTCGGGTGAGTATTTTGATCTCACTATTTCCAATCCACCTTTCCATGCCTCCCTGGCAGAAGCACAGGCGGGGACAGAACGTAAATGGAAAAATCTGGGTCGTAACAAAGGGCAAAAAGAAACACGCAATTTCGGAGGACAGTATACAGAACTCTGGTGTGAAGGCGGGGAGCAGGTATTTATCGGGAAGATGATTGAGCAAAGCAAGGATATTGCTGAGTCCTGCTATTGGTTCTCTACCCTGGTTTCCAAAAGTGAAAGTCTGCGCGGAATCTATAGGACGTTAAAAAAAGCCGGTGCGGTGGATGTGAAAACCATCGACATGGCACAAGGGCAAAAGACAAGCCGGATTGTAGCCTGGTCCTTTTTGAGCAAGAGCCGCAGAACTGAGTGGCGCTTGAGAAACTGGGACTAAGGCCTTACCTAACCGAAGGACCTCTTATTGCCCCCACATCTAAAGGACATCTCTTCTCGTCTCAGGAGTGTTTCTCCACGTCTGGATCATGTCTTTTCTCATCTGCTGCGTGTTTCTCCTCGTCTGGAGCATGTCTTTTCTCGTCTCCGGAGTGTTTCCCCTCGTATAGATAATGTCTTTTCTCGTCTGCTGTGTGTTTCTCCATGTCAGGATCATGTCTTTTCTCGTCTCCTGAATGCTTCTCCACGTCTGGATCATGTTTTTTCTCGTCTCCAGAGTGTTTTTTCACGCCTGGATCATGTTTTTTCTCGTCTCCAGAGTGTTTTTTCACGCCTGGATCATGTCTTTTCTCGTCCCCTGAATGTTCCTCCACGTCTGGATCATGTCTTTTCTCATCTCCTGAATGTTTGTCCGCGTCTGAATAATGTCTCTTCTCGTCTCCTGAGTATTTCTCCACGTCTGAGGAGTGTTTCTTCTCATCAGTATTGTAGAAGAAAAATCACCAATTGATAGTGAGAGAGTTAGGTGTTCGTATAGGTTCGAGTCAGAACAAGTAAGTAGGGTAGGAAAAATCCGTATCTTTAATTAGTGTTTCCGAAGTGGTGAAATGCGATAAAAATCTTATTTATGAGCGAAGAACAAAATAACCCCAATCAGCTGAATATAGAGCTGAATGAAGATGTAGCAGAAGGAATCTATTCCAACCTGGCTATTATTACCCATTCCAATTCGGAATTCGTTATTGATTTTATCAAGCTGATGCCGGGGGTTCCCAAGGCCAAGGTGAAGTCGAGGATTGTGCTGACACCTCAGCATGCCAAACGTCTGATGAAGGCTCTTAAAGATAATATTGGCAAGTTTGAGCAGGTACATGGTCCTATTAAGGATACCGATATGCCTAATACGCTACCCCTCAGCTTTGGTGGGCCTACCGCTCAGGCTTAAAAAAGCGGCAGGAGGCAGCGGCAGTATGCCCATAGGGTTAGTTTAATTTTGCCTCCTGCTGCTGCCTCCTGCCGCTTTTTTTCTACCTCCTGCGCCTATTTTAATAGAGCTATCCTTTTCTCCATTTCCTTTCTGATCTCATCGGTGCACAGATTCCCGATACTCCCTTCATGGGTGTGATGAAGTGGTTTTTGGTAAGAGAAGGTGCCGGAGTTAATATCCTTCCCTACCTTTTTATAGGCATCCCGAAAAGGGACTCCTTGCAGCACTTGTTCGTTCACCGCTTCCACACTCCATAAGTACCGATACTTTTCGTCTTTCAGGATAGAGGCATTCACCTGTATGTGCTGTAGCATATAATGAGCCATGTGCAGACAGGAGCTTAGTTCTTGTAGCGCAGGGAATAGGCATTCTTTGGTTAACTGGAAGTCGCGGTGGTAACCGGAAGGCAGGTTGCTTTGAAGCAACGTCAGCTCATTGGGCAAGGCCTGTAGCTTATTGCACCGGGCCCGGATGAGTTCAAATACATCGGGATTTTTCTTGTGAGGCATAATGCTGCTTCCTGTACACAATTCATCGGGGAAAGAGATGAACCCGAAATTCTGCCCCATGTACAAACAAATATCAAACGATAAGCGGGAGAGGGTAGCCCCAACCGATGCCAGCGCCATGGCACAGATCTTCTCAGTTTTCCCCCGGCTCATTTGTGCGTACACCGAATTATAATTCAGTGTTTCAAATTTCAGGAGGCGTGTTGTCATCTCCCGTTTAAGCGGAAAGGATGATCCGAATCCGGCACCGGAGCCGAGTGGATTTTTATTGGCAACATGATAAGCAGCCAGCATCAGTTCCATATCATCTACCAGACTTTCGGCATAGGCTCCAAACCATAATCCGAAAGAGGAAGGCATAGCCACCTGCATATGTGTATATCCGGGCATCAGCACTTCCCGGTGTTTTTCACTCAATAACTGAAGGGTGTCGAATACGGTTTTGATTTCTCCGCTTATCTTTTTCAGCTGATCACGAATAAATAATTTTACATCCACCAGCACCTGGTCGTTCCGGGATCGTCCGCTATGTATTTTCTTTCCGGCTTCTCCTATATTCCTTGTCAGCAGAAGCTCTATCTGTGAATGAACATCCTCCACTCCGTCTTCTATAACGAATGCTTCAGCCTTTATGGTGTGCAAAATAGCTTTCAACCCTTTTTCAATAGCCGAGAATTCGTCCGCCGAAAGTAACTGAATCTCCTTCAGCATGGCAGTATGGGCCAGAGAACCTGTTACATCGGCTTCGGCCAGATAAAGATCAAACTCTTTATCCTTTCCGGCAGTAAAAGAATCAATGATAGCAGAGGCCTCGCTTAATGTCTGATTTTCTTTTTGCCAGAGTTTCATGCAGAATTTATGAATTAAGATTTAAGAATTATGATTGAATATTTTCTGAAGCATGGCGATATAGATATCAATGCCTTCCATGATTTCGGAAACATAAATGAATTCATCGGCCGTATGTGAACGAGCGGAATCACCGGGCCCTATTTTAAGACTTTGAACAGGTATCAGTGCCTGATCTGATGTGGTGGGCGAGCCATATGTGGTTCTGCCCAATGCAAGTCCGGCTTTTACAATGGGATGCTCTGCGGATATAGAAGACGGCTTGAGTCGCATAGACCTTGGAGTTACCTCACAAGAAACATGTTTACGGATCATATCCAGTACCTCTTCCTGGGTATACATTTCTGTAAGCCTTACATCTACGGTAAACTTGCAGGTGTCGGGCACTACATTGTGTTGTGTACCCGCCTGAATGACAGTCACCGACATTTTCATTTCACCCAGCCAGGGAGATACTTTCGGAAACCGGAATGTGCGAAACCATTGAATGGCATCCATCGCTTTGTAAAGTGCATTTTCGCCTTCTTCCCGGGCAGCGTGGCCCGAAACACCTTTCGCTGTGCAATCGAGTACCAGCAATCCTTTTTCGGCTATAGCAAGATTCATGAGCGTGGGCTCGCCTACCAATGCAAATTCGATGGGACCCAGATCGGAATAAACAGATGCAATGCCATCGGCTCCCGAAATCTCTTCTTCCGCGGTTGCGGTAAGAATAAGGTTATATGGAAGGGAAGGAGAATAGTAGAAATATAAAAAAGTAGCAATCAAAGCCAAGAGGGCACCTCCTGCATCATTACTTCCGAGACCAAATAGTTTTCCGTCTTGTATTTCAGGAAGGAACGGATTCCGGGTATACGATGCATTGGGCTTTACCGTATCATGGTGTGAATTCAATAAGATACCCGGAAGCCCCGGCCGGTAGTGCGCATTGAAAGCCCATACATTATTCTTTTTCCGGAATGTACGTACGCCTTTTGATTTAAGAAATTGCTCAATAGCATTTGCTGTCAACTCTTCCTCCTT
>Ga0206962_1020_pt1 | contig 63036 bp, 40 predicted proteins | sample Alteio_BWOrgHeat_27_FD_153241 | JGI IMG/M metagenome (GOLD analysis project Ga0206962, IMG submission 153241) | Enriched cells from forest soil in Barre Woods Harvard Forest LTER site, Petersham, Massachusetts, United States -... | ecosystem: Environmental > Terrestrial > Soil > Temperate forest >...
CGCAATATGCCATAGGAACGCGGAATTGTTGCGCGCATAACGCCACAGAAGATGCCGCGGGTCCTGAATCAGTCTGTGCAGCCACTGCAACCCGGCTCGCTTTACCCATTGCGGCGAATCTTTGATACGACCCGTATGGAAGTCAAAAGCTGCACCTACTCCAAACATCATCGTTGACTCCAGTAGAGGAAGGAACCGGATCATGAATCGTTCCTGCTTGGGCGTGCTGATGCCAACCCACAGAAAGTCCGGCTTGATCTGCTGAATCTGTGCCGCCAGAGATTGCTCCTCATCATCCGTCAAGTCTCGGAACGGCGGCGTATAAGTGCCCGCAATACGCACCCATGGAAAGCGTCGTGTCAGTCTGTCGCGCAGTTCTTCAGCGACGCCATTCTTGCCGCCATACAAAAAGTGTGTAGCATTTGCAAGTTCCTTGCGGCGAAAAACTTCCAGCATAAGGTCGGGGCCGGCGACTCTCTGCATCTCGCTGAAGCCCTGCGCGTGGCCTAACCACACGGTTGGCATACCGTCCGGCACCATCAGATCTGCGCGCGCATAGATCTGCGCCAGTTCTGGGTCGCGCTGCGCCTCCATAATTCCATGCACACCGATGAGGCAAATGTAGCCCTTACGGCGTGCTTCAACTTGCTCCGCGATATACGCAATAGTCCTCTCCATATCCAGAGGATCTACGGGAATTCCGACGACTTTGACTGTCTTGCGGTTTGGGTTAACATTCATCAGAGACGTTGCCTTTCCCCTGCAGAAATGATCGGACCACGGCACGTTTCTTCACTCACCACCTGCGCGGGTAGCAGCGACCGGTAGAGGCGAACATACTCGTCTGCGATGACTCTTCCCGACAACTGCGGCAACACTATCGGCGCCGGAGGTGCCTGGTGGAACACGCTCTGGATTGCCTCAGCGAATCTCTCACCCTCCTGGGGTCCAAGCGGCACATAACAGCAAGCATCGTTCTTCAGTTCCCTGAACGCAGAAATATCCGAGCAGACAACGCGGCAGCCGGCCTGTAAAGCCTCGGCCACAGGCAAGCCAAATCCTTCGATGCTGGAAGGCGCAAACAGCAGGCGGCAGTTTCGATAACACCACTGCAGTTGCGCATCCAAAATTCCATTCATGAGCAAAACGGATTTTGTCAGCCCCGTGAGCGCAAGAAAGTCTCGAATGACACGCGTTTCGGGCCCTGGAATGCCCACGATGAGCAGACGTGTTCCCGGATCAAGCCGTCCCGCTCGCAACAACCGTTCGAAGACGCGAAGAGCAAGCAGAATATTCTTGTTGCGACGATGCTGTGCAACGCAAAGCAGAAACGGCACGCCTTGAACTTCCGGCACAGCAATGAGCGGCTCCATTGGCGGCTCAACAGAGTTATAGATAACCCTGGCTTTCTTCTCTGCAAGTCTTGGCTCTCTGACCTTCAGCCCCTCAAATGTACTTTGAGAGACGCACGCGATTGCATCAACAGCACGTAGGCAATGCCGCAGTATTGCCCGGTTGACCATTACCTTCGGGAACCCAAAATTTTCAGGAATGTCGTATGGATACAGGTCGTGAAGACTGACTACCGTGGGGCAATGAAATCCAGCCATCTTCACCGGAACAGGATACGCAAGATGAACTACGTTGACTTCAAGCCTCGTTGCTAACTTCGGCAATTGCGCATAGAACCATAGATTGCGGCTTAGCGTATGGTTGCCGATAGGCGCAACCTGCACGCGAAGCCGTCGATCACCACGTGGTGTGGAATCGTAAACAAACTCCTGCTGCCACGGCGCGGCAACCAGATGCACCTCCGCAACTTCATCCCGAGTAAGCAGGCAGCGAGCGAGATTGATGGCATGCCGCTGCACACCCGAAAGCTGACCGGAGCTCGATGCCATGGCGATCAGAATCTTCATGCCACCACCTCTCGCATGCATCGCATATCACTTCCTTGTGCAAGAGCATCAACATCCGCGATTTCACTTCCCCAACTGTGACGGCCTGTTGTCATCCGACACCTCTCTTTCGCGGAATCCAGCGGATCACTCTCTGCTCCACGTCCCCGCCGATCCGTTTCACGAGCAACCTGCGCGGGTCTCTCTGATCCACCAGCAGCCAGTGATGTTGAATGAGCAGCAATGCGGAAGTGACCACGACTGCGGCAATCGTGAGCGAAAGAGCCAGCAATAGTCTCGGAGGAAATGACTTTTTCTCCGCCACTCCCGGCGCGTCGATCACACTCACGACTGGCACATCTTTCGCCTCCTGTATGCGCGCCAGCTCGTACTGTTGCGTCAGCAGTTCATAGACCGTCTCCTGAACCCTCACCTCGCGATATAAATCTGCATAAGGCACAGCCAGGCGCGGCAATTGGCGCAGCGGCGGATAAAGCTCGTCGTGTGAGCTACCCGGTGCGCTCTCGGGAGCGTCGTTATCATCCGCAGCCAGCGGTTTGGATGACCCGCTCATCTTGGTCACTTCCGCCTGAAGATCAGCGATGCGAGCACGAGCCGAACGCACCCTCACATTGTCATCGCCATAAACTTGCCGCAACGAGTCCAGGCCTGATTGCTCCAGAATCAATTGCGCCTGCAATCGTGAGGCCGCGTCGACCATCGCGCGACCCTGTTCTTTGATATCGATGGCCGAGTGTGTGCTCGAGAAATCTCCTAACCGCTGCTGTGCCTTTTCAAGATCTGCCTGAACGCCCTGCAGCCTCTTCTCGATAAACAAGCGTTCCTGATGTGCAGATGACGTGTTCGTGTGATTAACGAGTTGATTGAGTTCATCCAGATAACCCTGCGCAATATCACGAGCACGTACAGGATCCGTATCAGTCACCGTCAGAGTAATAACGCCGCTCTTCTTGTCGTCCACGATCACGGTGTGATGCGCCAGGTACTTCGCCGTATCAACGCGATAGCGCTTGTGATAAATGTGCTGCAGATTAAACCTGTCGATCAGGTGTCCGGCGATAGTGCCGCTGCGCAGCAGATCGATGAACAACGCTGCGTTCCCCCCTCCGCCCAGCAATCCTCCGGCAAGCGCTCCAAGAGTCCCCAGCCCGGGCCGGCCCGCCAGCGCTGCAAGCAGGGCTGCGCTGCCCGTCGAATTTCCCGGAGGCATAATGCGCGCGCTCGACTGGTACTGCTTCGGCATCGTGAATGCAAACACCAGCGCCAGCACCAGCGAAACGATGCCGGTGCGAATCAGTAATCGGCGCCGCTCCCATAACACCGAGGCATTGTTCACCCAGTTGAGCGTCCCCGCTCTATCATCTATCGGTATAGCTCTGTCCATGCGAACTGCGACCTCTTCAACCACGGTCGCGCCCGCTTCATATACCCGTTCTTCAGACTCGTCCGTCACATATTGACCAGTCACATGATGATCGGAGATGCTCATATTACACCTGCCACGGCTGCCGTGAAGGCGATGGACGCTGAAATCTGCGCAACAGTCAGCAGATTGCGCCAGAATACCGAAGCCCCAATAATCTTCTGCGGCACGACCACCACATCGCCTGGATCGAGCTTGGTCGACAACACGTCATGTTCAAACAACGAGCCCGACTCTCGGCCCACCACAGACCCGTTCGCGCGAATGATGAAAATTTCTTTCCTATTGGCGACCTCCGTCGTTCCGCCCGCGTGCCGAAGATACCAACCCGCCGTCATATTTGGCGCAAATGTAATTGCCGAAGTGTTATAGACCTGCCCACTCACCAACACAAATCCAGGCTGCTTCGGAATGCGCAACACGTCACCTGTCCGCACCTCGATATCCGCAGGCGTGTTCTCCCAACTCGCAATGTCCGCGCTGATGTGGATCACCAGCCGCCCGATTGCGGGTTGACTCTTCAATCGCGCTAATACTTGGTCCTGTTGTTGCGCAATCAATTGCAATGTTGTTGTCTGATCGTTAGAGGCGAGATTGGGGCTCATGCGAGCTGCGGTTGAGCTCGTCTCAATCTGCTTGATCAACTCCTCCCTGCTCTTTTCCTCTAACTTGCGCACCTCCTCCCGCAGTAGCACCGCACCCGCCGGATAACTCGTATCTCTGAATCCGCCAGCTCTCTTGAGGATGGAGCTCAATCGTTCGCCTTGTTGGATTCCGTAGTTACCTGGATGTGCTACTTCACCCTCAATCGTGATCGAAGAGCCAATATCGTTCCACCCGGCTATCTGATGAACAGTCAGCACATCGCCTGGCTTGAGTGTCACATCGCCTGCGCGATCGCGATGCAGTACCACATCGCCAATAGCAACCGAAGTGCGCTCACTGATCACCTTAGTCCCACCCGAGATTTGATAGCTGGTCAGGTCTGCATTGTCCAACAACGCGTCGCGTTTGAAACCACCTGCCATGCGCACCAGTTGCGCGGCCGTCATACCGTTCGAGAGCGCATAAGTGCCCGGCCGCATCACTTCTCCCCCGATCGTCACCTTCGGTGCATCGGCCTCGTAGCGGCCGTAAATACGCACTGTATCGAATGGTTGCAACGGCAGGTTCGCATTGCCGATCAGCACATCGGGAACATTAAACTCGATCGTCTCCGGATGCAGATCAGGAGGCACAAGCCGAACGATCTCGCCGTTATCGGCAGGCTCAGGAAGCAGGTCCTGATAGCTGTGCAGCACATCGCTCAGTTGCATGCCATCGTGGTACGACGTTCGCCCCGGCCGCACGACATGACCATCCATGTACACAACTCGTTGGCTGTATGGCAAGACCGGCGAAACATGGACACGGTCACCATCATGGACGTTGAATGCAGCAATCGCGCTCAGCGTCGTCTCCGGGCTGCTTGTGGAAGGCAAATCAAGGCTCACCGTTTCGCGTTGCCGATTGGCATCAATTCGGTCGACAACGATATGTCCAAACTCGGCAGCGACTGTCGCTCCACCCGCATCTTCAAGCACAGCGGCTAAGTTGGATTCGCCCTTCAGTTCATAGATCGCGGGTCTCTTAACCGCGCCATAAACAGCAATCTGTGGTCCAGCGGGCGGTACCAGCAGAGTGTCTCCGGCCTGCAGTCTGTCCTCTCCCTGGACTCCATGCAGCAGAAAGTCGTAAAGGTCAATCTCGCCCACAAGCTGCTTGCCACGATAGTGCCTCAACATGCGCAGCGAGCCGATGTTGGTTGGACCACCTGCCGCGTACAACGCATTCAGCGAACTCGAGAGAGAACTGATGTCATAAGCTCCAGGCCGTTGAACATCTCCCACCACGTAAACACGAATGCTGCGCAAACGGGAAACAGTTACTGCCACCTGCACGTCTCGATACTGCTTCCTCAATACCTCTGCAATTGCGGTCTGCACACGATCCAGCGACATGCCTGCTACCTGCATCGCGCCAGACTCCGGCAGCATCACTCGACCCTCACGATCAATGACACGCGTCAGATTCTGCGAGATGCCGCCCCACAGATCAATCGTCAGGCTGTCCCCCGGGCCCACAATGTAGTCAGGGCCAGCAACAACATCCAGCGGCGTCTGGCGCCCATTCGGAGCGATCTGGTTCGCCGAAAACGCATCACGACGCAGAAAAACATCCGACCCGAATCGCTTTAACTGCCCTGCCTGCTCCGGCAGCTGCGAATACAGATCACGCAGCGAAAGTAAGTTATAAGGAGCAGGTTTATGCAGGACCTGGGGTTCAGTCGTTATGTTGCGCGGCGTGTTGTTTCGCGGCTCATTCGCGTTGGAACGCGCCACGCTGCGCCGAGTCTGTCCCGATCCGTATATGCCATTAAGATTACCGATGCTCTGCGACGAATTCATCTGAGAATTGCTCTGGGAACCAATCGTCCCGGACACACCAGATAATCCCTGGCCCTGCGCCTGCAAACTTCGAAGCGACGGAAAATCTTCGCCTTCCTCGTCTCCGGCTGCATAGCTTTGCAAGTCCGCGTCACTCACATAACCGCGGGCGCGCAGAAACGTCGTAATGTTCGAACGAAGGTCAGGACTCGAAGCGATCTTGTTGTACAGCATTTGATCGGTTATCGAATCCGGCGAGATCGGCGTCCCCTGTTGTTCCGCAAGATCCGCCATCAGAGACTTCAACTCCACCATGGCATCCGGTTGCTCTTGCAAAATCGCAAATATCTGGTCCGTCGACAGGGGTGCAGACGCGCCCAGTGTTTGCCCGCTCCCTGTCCGCTGTCCCATTCCCGACTGCGAAGGGTCCACGTTATTCACGCCGCCCACAGTTGGCTCGGAACTGCCACTCGGCGATTGACCCACATCCCCTGGAGCCAACGCAGGCAAAGTCGAATTGCCAGGAGCCTGATTCCCTTGCGGTGTCTGCGCCGGCAATGGCATACGAAGCACTGCATACAAAAGCACACACAACCCAAGACGCAACACGGCGCGGCACGAAGAGTTGGCGAGATAGGTCATTGAATGACCTCGTTCACGTGCTGGCGCCAGCGAGAGGCCTCGCGGGAAAAACGAATGCCTTCCACCACATGAAATCGAAACCTGAAGAGAACGAAAGAGATCTGCCGGCGATACCGAGTCAGCCGTGCGGCAACTGTTTCTCCGGCTACGCCATGCGCAATCAGCGGAGGCAGTCGCCTGGGAATCAGCGACTGTCGCACGCTGCGCTTTCCGACCACTCCCGCCGCTTCCAGTTCCTTCTGCAGCAGCAGGTAGAGCTTGCTTCCTGGAAAGCTTGCCAGAACCGTGCGCCTTCCATACAACTCCACCCAACGAACCACACCCGCGGGAACCTGCCCCACGGTCCAGTGCGTTAGAGCCTCAGGAGCGAAATCACCCATCACGCGCGAGATAAGCAAAATAACGACGCCCAGCCGAAGACCCGCCTCTGGTTCTTTAACGGCCTGCTCTCGTATACCGCACCAGAAGTTCTTGTCGCCATGTCGTGCAAGTACGTGGCGGCGAAACTCGATCATGTGGGCGACGCGCGCAAATTCGCCGCACACATGCTTGTACAAATGAAGCCCCTGCCCCAGGAACAGGTCCACTGGTGACAACACCGTCATATCCACGCCATAGAAAGTAGTCTGCTGTGCGCGGGATAGCAGCGAGCCGATGCCAACGCCGATGGGTTCAAGGTGCAGTTCTGCCGACCGGATCATTCCTGACTTATAGAAATCGTCCATCGAGCCAATTCGATCTTCGTCGGCCTTGAACTCCCATGTCCTTCCGCTGACAGCACACAGCCGATAGCCTCTCTCTTCAAGGATTCGCCGCGCTTCTTCAGCAGCCTCTTCCGCCATCAGAAAATCAAGATCCAACTGCGACCGCAGCGCAAGCTTCGGTATGGATAGCGGCCAAAGCGAAAAGCCTTTCAACGTCGCATGCACCAGCCCCGCCTCAGTGAACTTGCATTCGATTCCGAGCCACTCTGCAATCAGTTCATCGATGCGTTCCGTATTGTCTGCCAGATTCTTCAGCAGGCGCGCATGCACCTCAGGCGGCAGTAAGTCGCAACAATTCTGCTCTCTCAGACAATCGAGAAAGTAAAGCGCCAGCCCGCTTATATCCAGCCACTCGAGCAAGCACGTCCATTCTTTAGCCGACACATTTTTGAGACGGGCACATTCCTCGGGCCATGGATCGCAAAAGGCCAGCAGCGCAGCTTCTCGTAGCTGCTGCTTCCTCCCCAACAAATGCTTCGACGTATTTGCACGCAATGAATGCATAGACCTAGTGGGTATACATCTCCGGTTCTCCCAGGCTGCCTGCGGGGGGCAAATGGCGCAGATAGACCACAATCGACCAGATCTCGTCATCACTCAGCGTTCCTTTGGAACCCGGCATCCCTGAAGGCCAGATTCCGTAGTCGATCACCCACTTCAATTGACCATCGGTGTAAGCCTGCACATCTTTTCCCGCCAGCGATGGCACCGGCGGCGACATACGATCGGCAAACGGCACGCCGGTGTTCTGGCCATCCAGTCCATGACAGGCTGCACAGTAATGCGAAAAGGCTTCCTTGCCGTCTTGAATCGCCGCAGCATTTCCCTTGAATGGATTCGTCTGCGACCTGTTCCCAACCGTGATCTTGTGCTTCATCGTATTCATGATGGACGTCTCTACTTTGCTCGGCGGATTAGCCTTGCAACCCGCAAGCAGCAGCACGAGCAATAGCATGCTGAGAACACTAAACCGGAAAACGGAAACGGCAAATTGAAGCATGAGCTAATCCACAACATGGATGGTCAGCGCCATCTTCCCGTGGCCTGATCCGCAAAAGACAGCGCAATGGCCCACGAAAGTACCGGTCTTGTTCGGCGTAAAAGCAAGCTCGCTGCTGTCTTTGCCTTTGCTTATCTTCGTCTCAATGCCCAATTCCTTGAAGCGCACTCCGTGCGGCACATCAGTACTCTTCAACATCAGCACCACCGGCTCACCTTTTTTCAAAGTGATCTCGCCCGGAGTAAAGTCGAACCGCTTCGCGGTTATTTCAATGCGGCGCGGGCTTTGCGCCTGCATGGAAGGAGCAATGAACAACGCCGCCAGGAACATCGCGGCAACAGACTTCGGCAAACGGGGTCTCATTTTCATATGAAGAATCCTCGACGAGAGTGTTGGGGCGACACTATGTCATCCCGAATCGCCGGCACCGAACTTTATCACGGCCGCGAGTTGTAATGACTCTAATCAGCCCTAAACTCCCGGTTGTCATGTCGCTGTAAGCCAATTGTCACCGTATTGTTGCGTCCTCGCTTGTAATTGCGTTGTCACGAAAAGATCACGAACTCCGCTACGATGGCGTGTTCACTTTGGCACAGGGCCCGGCTTCCGTGCCAAAGTGACAATCAATTGACATCTTGCAGACGGCTCAGCGACACATCTTCACGCCCGCATCGCTAAGTTTGAATGACATGTGGCGTCCCATTTCGCTCATCAAATACCTCACCTGCACGCATGCCCTGCATAGTGTCCTGCTTGCTTTGGCTTTCTTCGGGGCAGTGCATCGCAGCGCCGCGCAGGATACGCCGCTCCTCTCTGGAGGAGTAGGATTTCTAACCAGCACCAACGGCGGCAACACAACATACACGCCAATCATTGAGCCACTCATAGCAGCGCCAATCGGAAAGCATGTATTGATCGAGTCACGCGCCGCTTTGCTCGAATCTTTCTTCCCCAAGCAAAACGGTGAGTCGGGCTACGATCACAGTCACTTTGCGGGCTTCACGTATCTGCAGGCCGATTACGTCGTCTCACATCACCTCACCATCGTTGGCGGAGACTATCTGTTACCCTTCAACACCTATAACGAGCGCCTATCGCCGGTCTGGATCGGCAACTTTCAGGACGGTCCTCTCGTTGCCTCTCTTGGCCTTTTATCGAGCGGCACAGGCCTGGGCGGCATGTTGAGAGGCAACGCCATCGCGCGCAGCAAATACTCCATCGACTACGCCTGGTTCTTCTCCGCGGCCAGTACCAATGAACAATTCACCGCCCAGCGCGCCACCGGCGGTCGCACCAGTCTTTATCTCCCGCAGCAGCGTCTCGAGATCGGCCTGTCCTACGATCGCCGCCTGCAGGATACGCAGGAGAACTTCTACGGGATGCACGTCTGGTGGGAGCCAAAAGACACGGCCTTCCGCCTTCGCTCCGAATATGCGCGGGGACATCACGCGCAGGGCTATTGGATTGAAGCCGACTACCGCATTCAGGCTTTCGGCGGTCTCGACAGCTTCATTGGGCGCTTCGAGCCCGTGTTTCGCATGCAGCAAACCTTTCGCCGCGACAACATCGTCAGCGACGGTCTCCCACTCGTTGATACCCAGCGCGCCGACTTCGGTCTCGACTACAATCTGCCGCACAACACACGAATCCTCACCAGCTACGCGCGGCAATTCTCGTCAACCGGCGATCGCAATATCTGGGAGACCGGGATCGTTTACCGCTTCCTGTTCCCCGCCTGGAAAGGAAAGTAATCATGAGCCTCTCGCGTTTGTTATCCGCCGCAACCCTGACATGTTCTCTGGTAATGATCTCGTTTGTCTTATCCGCACAGACTCCTGCCCCAAAGAAGAGCGTGCCCGCGAAAAAATCTGACGCTGCCACGCAGGATTCTTCAAATGCGCAAAGCTCTTCGGATCAGGATGAAGGGGATCGTCTCTTTCAGACGCGCTGCTCCCGGTGCCACAACGCGCCTGAAGGTTTTTCTCCGCGCATCTCCGGCACTATCGTACGCCACATGCGTATCCGGGCTTCGCTTAGTCAGCATGAGGAGGAAGCAATTCTGCGCTTCTTCAACCCATAGCTCTTAGTAGATTTGGTCCTTGGGCGTTTCGTACGGATGACCAAACTTGTTCAGATGTTGCGTCTGTTCAGGCAGGTCAAATCGTATTTCGCCAAGATCGGCGCTCTCCCCCGCGACGTGAACGTGCCTCGTCAGACGGTCCAGCGCACCTTGTCGCTGCCCTTCGATCCAAACATGAAGTTCGTATTCGCCGTCAGGAACATCCTTAAGACGGAACTTACCGAATTCATCGGCAGCATCGTAGAACGGCGTCGCCACCGAAACCACAACCGCGCTCATCTCCGAATGGATATTGCAGAAAATGTATGAAACTCCTTCGCGCGAAAACAACACGCTGCGCGTCGAGCCCGCCTCATACAATCCAAGATCAAACCGGCGTCCATCAAAAAGCGAGAATACGTTGTGAAACACTGGGTCCGCATTCGGAAATGCGACGCTGCTTCCGACCGGCACCACCAGCAGATGCGGCGTAAACATCTTGTTCTTCTGTAACAACGTGAACGTTCCTGGCGGCGGAGGATGCGCATCCGTCTGCACAGGCTTCAGCCAGATCACGGCTGGTGGAGGCTTCTCTGCTTTGTGCTCCGCTCCGTGATGCGCTGACGCGAGCACCAACCGGGCGCTCACATCAGCATTCAGTGCAAATGCAGCCCCCTTCTGCGTATCGCCCACCCACAGGACTGCGATCAGCACCCCGACCCAAAGCATCCGTAGCGGCCTTGCTCTCAGCATTAGAATCGGTACCCCGCGCCCAGCCCGATCACATCGCTAACGTAAGTAGGGCCGTATGCATAATTAGTCCAAAACCTTCTGTACTCGACTGAAAACAGAAGGTAGCTGCTCGGACTATAGATAGCGTTTGAAAAAAACGACTTATTTCGCAGGAGGCCGGGATAGGGGCTAGTATCGTCAGGGTCAACGCTCGCAGCAATCTCTTTCGAGAATGGATTATCGATGCCATACCCTGCGTTCATCTCAAAGCGCGCCGTGGCCTTGGCCTTCAATTGGGTCCAGCCGCCAACGTCATCCAATCCGCGCGGAACCGCCGTCCAGTCGGCGTAATGGTAGACATAGTCGACGTACCCTCCTCCGCCCAGCCCGGCAAGTCCCGCCCCGCGATATGCATTCGCGAGAACCTCGAAATGTCGCGTCACCGGCAGACGCAGATCCATCGTGGCAGCCCAAGCATCGTAGCGAAAATTATCCGGAGTCCGATGGGGGCTGAAATACCCTCCGACTCCAATCTCCGGACCAACTCCGTTTTCGCCGCGAGCATACGCAACCCGTCCCTGAATCCCAGGCCATCGGCTGTATTCCGAAAGCGTCAGCGTCGAAACCTCCAGATTCGCACCCGGCGTTTGTGGTTCAGCCGCATCAATAAGAGCTACCTGCGTCTTGATGCGAGAAGACTCCCAAAGCGAAAACTGATGCGACAAACCTATCTGCGGATTCCAGCTCCACAGATTGCCCACCCATGCAAGCTCCGGCTGCGCCACGGCCACCAGCGAAGACGGAGCGTTCGGCTCCAGAATGCTGCGATCCAGTTCAAAAAATGATTCCGTGTTCGCCCAATTCAATCTCGCGTGCGCCGTGCGCAGACGCAACAAGCCGCTGGCTGCATAACTCGGTTGCGCGCCGGTGGCAAAAAAATCCACCCGCATATCCGCATGACTGGTAGCGCCAAACAAATGCGGTCCTCTCGCATCGAATCCCAGCACCGTTTGCCGTAACGAAAACCCGGTACTTCCCGAGCCCGGCAGCGCATAGGTTGGAGCAGCAGAAATATCCACTCTGTGCGTGTTTATAAATCCATTGAACAAAATAAGCCCGGTCACGGCCAGCGGATACTTCGACGCCGTCTCGACCTTGATCTGATCGTGAGTGGCAATCTGCGACTCGTCGATCGCCAACCGCTCTCGAATCTCATCAGGCGAAGCAGGTGCGCCAGGACTGCCAGCCTCTGTCGGCTGCGAACCAACCGCCTGCGCAGCTGCAGACAAAGCAAACGCCGCAGTAGTCGGATCGGGAGCCGTCTTCTCCGCAGCCATCTGTTTCTGGAGCGCCTCCAGCTGCTGCCGCATATCCGCCAGCGCTTTCTGGTTGGCATCGATCTGGGCCTGGGCCTCGGCCATCGCCGCAGTCAACCGCTCAACTGTCTGTTGCATCGTCTCTGTCGCCGCAGCACTCTGCGCCCGCGCGCAACCACAGCCGCCAAGCAACAGCAGAACCACGGCCATTACCTGGGGACGTGTCTTCCGCGAACTGTAGGCATCCCCATAGGCGCCGATGACGTGTTCTGACTTGGCATTCATTGCGCCAGTACTGTGCTCCGTGGATGATCCGCAGGATTGGACGTCTGTGAGAAGTGCCGCGCTACCGTCAGGCGAAAGATCGTTTCGCCCGGTCGACTACTCACCAGTTTGACCTCTCCATCATGCTCCCGGGCAACGCTCCACGCGAGTGTCAATCCCAATCCTGTGCCTCTCTGCTTGCCCTGACTCACAAAGGGATCGAACAGGCTCTCGCGAATCCCCTCGGCAACACCCAGGCCGCTATCGATAATCGTGACACTCACTGTCTTTTTGTCCCCACTCAACGAAATAGTCACCTCGCGCTTCGTCGTGCTCTCTCGCGCCGACTGGCAGGCATTCAGCAACAGGTTGTAAATCGCGCGCTCCACTTGCTTGGTGTCCAGCGCCGCCGTCGTGTCAACATCATGCTTCTCCATCCGAATGGTCACGCGTTCCGCATCCGGATGTGTCCGCATCAGGGCCACAGCCCGTTCCACCAGCGAGCTCACAGTTGAAGGAACCCGCTGCAACGCTGTGCCAGTCCGGCTAAAAATCAACAGCGAATCCAGCATATCCGTCGTGCCGTTTACCGCAACCCGAATCTCTTCAAAAAGTTCTGTCCGCTCGTTCGCAGGTAGCGCCGACGACGCCAGGAACTCCGCATTCGCGTATACCGCCGCCAGGTAGTGGCGGAGATCATGCGAAACCGAACTCGCCATTCGGCCTATTGTCGCAAGCCTTTCCGCCTCCAGCAAGGCTCGATGCGTCTTCTGTATCTCATCCCGCATCTCCGCGAATACCCCACTGAGGTATTGAACTTCCTGCGTCCCGCCGGAGGGCAACTTATGCTGCAGGTCGCCCTCGCCAAAAGCACGAACCCCTGCCGCAAGCAGTTCCAGAGGCCTCGTGACCATCCGCGCCAACAACAGCATCAGTGCCGAACCCGCAATGATCGCCAGCAGGCTCGCCAGAAAGACCAGCCGGTTGATCACCCGTTCCGCACGGTCAGCTGCATCAAACGACTTCATCACCACCAGTCGCAGCGGCGTGCTGGAGCCGTCGCTGAGATCCTTACTGGCCGTAAGAAAGCGTTCCTGGCCCACCATCACAATCGCCGAGCCACCGTCCTTCTCCCGTGCTGCTTCATTCCGAAGCGCCCCCTGCCTCTCTCTCGGCAGCGTACTCACCACAACTTCATCGTTCGCAACGAATGCCGCCTCAGCACCCGCGCCGCGCCCCACTTCCTGCAGAAATTCGTGGTCGATCGCAAACCCCGCGATCACGTATCCCAGCAGCGTGCCATTCGCCTGGCTGCCAAAGTAGAGCGGACGCATCGAGTACTCAAACAGCTTCCCGCCGCTCAACAGGTAGTGCTTTGATGGATCTGCAATCATCTGTTGCAGGTTGCGCTTCAGATCTTCGTTATTCACAGCGCCGGGCGCGTCCGCAGTCAGAACGCGATGATCCCCGTCAGCCAACGCAAAAAGGTCGTTCCCGCTTGTCTTCCAGAAATCGACGGCATCGTCCACAATGGTCCGGGAATCGTTGGTCGTCATCAGCGCTTTCAGGCTGGGCAACGCGGCCATCAATGTAGTCTCGCGTTGCAGCGTGGCAAGTCTGCCGGCTTGCAGATCCTGAAATGTCTCCACAGAATGGCTCAGGTCAACCTGAAGGTTGGCGTGCACCTGCTGGCGCAATCGGCTGCGAATGATGTAAAGACTGGACGCCGTAGTAGCGGCAATGATCAGCACCAGGGAAGTCAACAGCAGAACGCGGGTACGAATTCCTGGCCTGGCTTTTTCGATCGGCACAAAATCCCCTTGCTTACGGGACGAACTTGTATCCCGCACCATAAACGGTCTGCAGATAGCGCGGATCAGCCAAGTCCGGCTCCAGCTTCTGCCGTAGTTTTAAAATCTGATTATCGACCGTGCGCGTCGTCGGATACGAGTTATACCCCCATACCTCATTCAGCAGCTCTTCGCGGCTCAACACCCGCTCCGCGTGCTCCACAAAATACTTCAGCAGCTTGAATTCATGCGCCGTCAGTGTGATCGGTTTGCCCGCACGGCGCGCGCTCATCTTGGCAAAATCGATCTCGCACTCACCAAAGCTGTACGTCGAAAAAGCTGCCTGCTTTTGCGGACGGCGCAACGCACCCTGCACCCGCGCCATCAGTTCTCGCGGGCTGAATGGCTTGGTCACGTAATCGTCAGCGCCAAGTTCCAGAAGCACAACCTTGTCTACTACTTCGCTGATCGCGCTCACCACGATCACTGGTACATCCGGCTGCTCAGCCTTCATGATCTTGCACAGATCGCGGCCGAAGATATTCGGCAGCACCAGATCGAGAATGACCGCGGACGGCTTAGCCGCGTGGAACGCATCTAACCCCGCCTGCCCGTCCCCGCACAGCGTCACGCTATATCCCTGCTCGTGAAACATCCGCTGCAGCACCTTCTGCATATGCGGATCGTCTTCAATCACCAGAATTTGCGTGCGTGCAAAGCCAGGCTGAATACTCGCGATACCGGATTCTGTTTCCATCTTCATCTTCCCGCTCTCTTCCCGTTGATTGCCACTTCATTGTCAACTCGACGGTATCTGAAGCAAACCGATTGACATGCTAAATGACAATCTATTGACAACTTCGCGACAACTTTTCATCTAGGCAAACTCCTTCGCCCTTTCCTCGCTCCCTGCCCAGACACATTGTATCGCCACCTTATCTAACGTGACCCCGCCACGCCCGCAGGATGAAGAGTCTCAATCTTGTCAATCGCCCAGGTAATAAGTTCATCCTTCGTCGGGTCCGAATCCGTTTTCCGCATTGCCTTCAGCCGCGCAACCGAATCCACATCCCCCTGCCACGCCACAATCCTTATAGCGCGCTCCCTTACCGAAGAGTTGCCGCTCTCCAGCGCCTTCCGGACCTCCGGTAATACCACGCTCCCGGCCTGCACCAGCATCCACTCGGTGCGATCGGCCATCGCGGTATCGCTCGATCCCAGCGCCTCGATTGCCGTATGCGTATCCGTCCCGATCCTGTCCCCCAACTGGAACGTCGCCACAATCGCGTCCATTTGCGCAGAGTCATTTCCGGGCCGAAACGCCTCTTCCTGCAGCACTTCCTTCGCACCCGCAACCTCCAGCGACGAAAGCGCTTGCATCATCTTCATCTGGCAGCGAAAGTGCCCCATTATTTCATCAGTCTCCGCCCGTGACAGCCGAGGCCTGCCCCGCCGCTGGTAATCTTCGCCCAGTTTGATAGCCGCAGCCTTCTCCAGTCGCAGCTGACCCGGAATAGCCCTAAGCGCTATCTCCGGCTGATGCCGCGCCAGTGCCACCGCCGCCGCTCCACGCACCGCGGGGTTTCCATTCTCCAGCAGTGGCAGCAGTTGTTCGGCCGGCACCTCGCCCGGCATCCGCCCCAGCGCCATCAGCGACTCCTGCAGCACTCGCGGATCGCCATCGCGCAGCAGCGGCTGCAACATGCCTGCCGGAGCGCCCAGCATTCCCAGCGCCCAGGCGGCATTCGCCCGCGCATCCGCATGTTCCGACTGCAGCGCCTCAGAAAATCTCTCCTTAGACGTTCGTGGACGCGCCTTCACCAGGGCAACCGCCGCCGCCCGCGACACCCGATCCTCAGGATCGAGCAGCCAGCGAGCAAACTCGCTCTCCAGCCCAAAGCCGCGATACCGCGAAAGCTCAAGAATCGCCGCCGCTCGTGAAGCACTATCGCCCGAACTCGCCTTCTCCACCAGCGCCTTCAGTTTGCGCTCCACCGGACGTCCAACCGCATCCGCCCCCAGTCGCGGATAGTCGACATTGATGCCATCCACCCCGGCTGCCACTGCCGCCTTCATTCCTGCCAGGTCCATCTCGTGCCCGTTCGCAGAAAAGTTCGCCACCACAGCCTTGCCCTGGTGATGAAACTCCCTCACCTGCTCAGCCGTAACTCCCGGCTGCACCCAGGCCGTCCCGTCACCGGCATTCGTGGCGCCCGAATACAGCTTCTTCACGTCGTCCCACTCGCCGTTGAACTGCACGTGTTCCAGCATGCCCTCACGCTGCAGAAGTTCCAGCACATCCACCCCGATGCCTTTCGTCTTGATATCCAAAACCAGCCGAATATCGCGCTCCCGCGCCATCCGCAGCGCATCCTCAAACAACACGATTCGCAGGCCAGCAAACCGGTCCCCCATCCAGCTGCCGGCGTCACGCATCTCAAGATCGTCGTAGTAGCTCTTCTCTACATCGCCCACACCATCCGTGAGCCGCTCCAGGATTCCGTCATGGTTCAAAACAATCCTGCCGTCCAGCGTCTTGCGCAGATCGATCTCCACCACGTTGCATCCCAGCAGCGCCGCCTGCTCCAGTGACTCCACCGTGTTCTCCGGCACATCCTGGTTAGCCGTGCGATGGCAAAGCAGCTGCACGCCATGCGGCACCCCTTGCGCTCCCGCGAACGCGGCAGCCAGCGCCATCATCAATATCGCGGCAACTCGTCCCATAATCACACCGAATGACTCTGCGGCCGAATAATCAGCCGAAACAGCGCAGCCACTGACACCGCAAGGCCTGTAATGCCAAACAGCACAGGAGGATAACCAAATCGCGTAAAGCAAATGCCCGCTCCAGCCGTAGCGCCCGACCCCGCCAGCGAGTTGCAGAACATCGTCATCGCAGACGCAGTGCTGCGGTCCTTATCGGGCGTCTCATTCATCAACAGGTTGTAAAGGCCCGGCGCGCTCATCCACTGCGCCGCGGAGAAGATCAAATACAACACAATCGCCAGCTGTGCGTTGTGCGTTGCCGCCAGCCAACCAAGCGCCGCGGCCGCAAAGAGCTGCATCGAGACAATGCCGTTAACCAGCCCCATCACCCGAAAGACGACGGGCGCAAGCAGGCCCAGGCTGAACTGCACAATCTGCACCACAGAAAACATGATCCCGATCTGCGTCATCGGAATCCGCAGATTAGTCGAAAGGTAAATGTTGGCAAACGGTGTAAATGCCGCCAGCACCGCCGACCACAACGCCATCAGCGGCAAAAAGCGCGTGAGAAAAACCGACAACTTCCAGTGGTGAAGCCATCCCTTCCGTAGCGGCTCCGCCTCTTGTGCTGCCTCTTCTTCGGATGGGGCCGGCACGCGCAAACGCAGCGCCGGAATCAGCGCCAGTGCAGCAGTCGCACACGAAGCCAGCAGGATCAGCCGCTTCACCTCTACCGCGGGCAATGTCAAGCCGGTTCTCGCCAGCCACTGCGACAGATAACCGCAGATAACGCCGCCAAGCGTAGCCGTCACGAGACTCGCCGAGAAGATCAGCGTAAATCCCGAAGCGCGATTCTTCTCATTCGTAAGCCGCGCGATCGCGGGAAGAAAGCACACTCCCCAGCTGCACATCGCCACCCCGGCCAAAAACCCCAGCCCTATCTGTGCTGGTTCCCACATCCAAAGTGTGCGAATCACACTCATCAGAGGAGCAGCAATCAGGCAGAAAAACAGCAGCGGTCGCGTACCGAATTTTCTCGCGAACATCCCCGCCGGCAATAGCCCTGCCAGCGAGCCAAGCGTCGCGGCACCGCCTATCAGCCCGATTGCGCGCTCGTTGAAGTGGCGGTCCAGCAGGTACAAATTGAATAAGAAGACATAAATGGCAAATCCCGCGTCATAGAAGAACGCAACAGCAAAGAACGTCCAGAATTGCCGGCCTAGGTTCTTGTCGCGAAACCACGCCGCAGGATCGGCCCAGAATGAGACCGACTCGCTGTCGTGTGGCCGGGATTCCAGTGCTACATCCACTACTGCCCCTCCCGAACCAGCTTCTCCAGCCGGTCGATCGCCCAGTCGAGATCCGTATAGTGCAGTTCAAAGACATCGATTTCATCTAGGAACCGGTCAACTTTCGCGTACTGCATCTCCAGTATCTCCGGCACTCCAAACATCATTTGCCTCATCGATTGCCTCGCCACATCCTTGCGATAGGGCATCAGCTTCGGCGATTCTCCCGACTTCCGGTTCAGGAACACCATGAAATCCACATTCGTCGTCTGGGCACATGAAATGTGATTCATCGGTCCCGTCCGCAGTTCGATCGACGCTTTGCCCGCCGCCCGCGGAGTAATATCCAGTCCGCGAATTTCAGGAAACAACTCACCCGCAGTCGGTCGAAAACGTACGCGATGGAAATCGCCCGTCGCCAGTCTGCCGTTTCGGTTCGAAAGCCAGTACGTTCCATCATCGGAAACATAAGTCCAGCCAGCCTTGGCGCAAGCGTACGACAGGGTCGATTTACCCATGCCCGAGTCGCCGCACAGTAGAATTCCGCGGCCATCCATCGCCACGCAGCCAGCGTGAATCCCAATCGCATAACGGGTCGAGATAATACAACCGGGCATTCCAAGAAGGAGGTAGCCAACATAAAGTCTGTGCTGTAGAGCGCCACGCGAAATCGACATCTGCGCCTTGTTTCGCAGCAAATCGACAATGCTGTAATTGTCGGCGTCAGCCACCCCCAGCATCAACGGCAGCATTATCCGGTAGACTGGTGCCGGCGGACACTCCATCGAACTGCCCTCCACCACGTGCACTTCGGAAATGATGGGCTCAGTGTCGGTCAGCTGCTCAAAATCTCCCCACATACCGGCAATGATTTCAAGCACTTCTTCGGAGTTGGTTATCACTTTGAGAGGAAATCCATACGGATAATACATCCGCTCGAGCGTAAGTTCCGGAGCTCTCGTTTCTTCATGCGGGTCTCCGTCGAATGGTAGCCCCGCATCACACGTCGCCTCAATTTGTTTGATTGTCTGAATCACTTGTCCGCCTGTTGGAATGGGCCTGTTTGCATGGATCGCCTCCACGCAGATCGCTTTCACGCCGCTTGGAATCCGGGCTCAAAATAAAAACTTCGCTGCAAACTGGATAATGCGTGGGTGCGGCCCGCCCTGCTCCCCCGAGATCGCGCCGAACGAAGAGCTGGCGATCGGATTCACAAGCGTGGGGTCTGTATATCCGAGGACGGCGTTCGGATTGCCGAACTGCGGCGTGTTCGTCAGGTTAAACGCCTCCGCTCGAAACCGGAAGCTGTACCTTTCCTTCACAGGAAATATTCGTTCGACCGCCAGATCCACGTTATGCTGGCCCGGACCGCGCACAATGCCCACTCCGCTGTTGCCGAAGTCCTGATCCGCAAGGCTCGTGCCAAAAGGCGCTTCCGGCGCGCGCGTAAACCCGGCGGGGTCGAGATACCGTCCTGTCCCAACCACCCGCGAGAACAGCGATCCATGCGTTAGAAAATTCAATCCTGTACTCTGCGCTCTCACTTCGCCATACAGGAGTCCGTAAACCGAACCCGCGTTGGTATCAATCACGCTCAGAGCGGCGCCCGTTTGAATCACGCCGATCCCCGAGAACTGCCAATCCGTAAGCAGTTTCCGCGCAAGCATCGGCGCCGACGCAAACTTCGGAGCAATCCACGTGAAATTAGCTACGAATCTCTGCTTCCGGTCATCACCTGCCGGCCCATAAGAAGAGTGGCGCAGATCATTCTGGTTGTTCGTCGGCAACTGCAGCTCGAATGTATCGGTCCCGCCCTCGCCATTCACTTCATCCAGGTTCTTCGACCAGACATAACTCGCTTGTAACTGAAATCCACGCGTCATGCGCCGGGTAATGCTCGTCTGAAATGAGTTGTAGTTCCCGATGAAGATCGACCGCGTAAACAGAGATCCTTGGCTCACCCCCTGGATAGGCATTCGCATCTGCACGTTGTTGACCGAGTTTGTCGTCTCCCCATTCACCGGGTTCTGCGGGCTGGCGAGCAGCGCCTGGTCGAATTCATATTGCCCGTCGCGGTTGTGCGACACGGTACCCACATATCCCATTTGCATTACATAGTTTTGACCCAGTGCGTATTGAAAGTTCAGGTTGTACTCCTGCGTCGTCCCATCGAGCACGTTCGGATCGATTCCCTGGATGAATGGCGTCGAGCTGTTAAAACGCGGCACGAATATCGGATAACTTGAATCCGGCGGGATCAGTGGAACAAACGGATTCGCCAACGTTGCAGGCCCATTTGGCGTGCCTGAGTTGATCTGAAGTGTCGAATAAGGCGGTTGTGCAATCCCCGTCTCCGCCAGGTTGGCTGAGTGCCGGTCGTAATAAATTCCGTATCCGCCCCGCAGTACCAGCACCGGCTTCCCGGTGAGCTGCCACGCAAAACCCAGTCGCGGCCCAACATCACCATGCGGAGTCTCCCACAGCCCAGGCCCCGAAGTCCTCACGACGCCATCAGGGATCGTCCCCGGGAAATTCGACGGCACCGTCGATCCGCTGAACGTTCCCTCCAGAGGAATCGGCCCCGTATCGGCTATCAAGGCATTGAAGTTCGTCAGACGTCCGCCAGTCTCCGTCGGAGCACCAAAAATCTCATATCTCAAACCTGCATTGATCGTCAGCCTCGGAGTTAACCGGAAATCGTCCTGCGCAAACACCGCAAAGTCCGTGTACCGCTCGTTCCTTCGGAAGATGCCTCCGCCCGCCTGGCTTGTCGTGACGTTGCTGAGCCCCTGTGGGCTCCCGTTCTGCGCCGCGCTCAGTCCCAGCAGAAAATCATCGAAGGTCGCAATCTGCAGCAAGCCATCGGTCTCCACTGGCGAATCAATATCCACCTGGTGTCGCTTGAACTCCGCTCCAAATCTCGCATTGTGCCGCCCCTTGGTGAGCGCAACCGTATCCTGCCACACAAACGTATTCGTGACCTCCCACTGTGACGGAGTTCCCGCATTCCCTATCCATAGCCCCTGGACCATCATGGCTGGTGCAGTTGATGTTGCGCTCACCACGCCAGTTGGCGTGCCCTGTCCAACCATCTGTGCAGTAATCGGGCTCTCGATTCTCGATAGCCCGTCAAAACGCACGTAGCCGAACCGCGCATTGTTCAGCCATGTTGGATTGAAAACATGCATATCCGAAAGCACAAACATCGTGTTGCGATTCAGTTCATTCGTCGGCCAGCCCGGAACCGTTGCCGCTCCGTTCGGAGAAAACGGAAGCGTCTCCGGCGACCGCGCGTAGAAGAATCGTCCCGCCAGCGTGTTTCTCTCCGTCAACATATGGTCGACATCCACCGTGAACTGATCCTCGCGATAGTGCGCGGGCAGCGCAAACGTCGACTGCCCCAGCGGCAATTGGTCCGACGCATCCGGCCCCGTATTCGGAATCGCGCTTTGTGGCGTCGGAACCGCCAGCTTCCCGTTCGGCAGCTTTGCATTCAGAATTGACAGCGCAACCGGATTGATATTCGATCCGTCGCAGGCCACCTGTGTTCCACCGGCAAGCGTCAGATATCCCGCAGCCGGTTGGCCCGAACCATTAAGATGTCCCGCAGGACAAAACTGAGCGCCCAGCGTCGCAGCCGAACGATCATCCGTTAGCAGCGGGTAGACCGGGTTCTGTTCGTCGCCGAGGCCATTTACTTCCGTCAGCCCTTGGTATGCACCGAAGAAAAATGTCTTGTTCCTGCGAATGGGTCCACCAATTGACGCGCCAAACTGGTTCTGCTTCAGATCGGCTCGCGGCTGGCCATTCAATTTCGAAAAAAAGTCGTTCGCGTTGAACACGTTGTTCCGCAAAAACTCCCATACGCTTCCGTGAAATTGATTCGTGCCGCTCTTGCTCACCAGGTCGACGTTCGCGCCCGTCCCGCGCCCATACGCCGCATCGAAGTTCGCCGTCTGAACTCGAAACTCCTCGATGGAATCCGGAGCAGGAACAGCCGTGCCAAGCAGCGAACTTTCCGAGTTCGCCGCCGAGTTCTCCGCCAGGTTGTTTGCATCAATACCGTTGTATTGAAGATTGTTCGCCGTCGGCGTAGCGCCGTTCGAAGCCACATTCTGCGTCCCGTTTCCCAGCGCCGTAGCCGTCGGCAGGTCCACGACCACGCCCGGAGCCAGTCCAAGAATCTGCGTATAGTTGCGCGACGAAAGCGGCAGCGCCTGTATCGCCGTCTTGTCCACCAGCCCGCCCAGCGTCGAGCTTTCGAGGTCCAACACCGCCGCCGTGCTGCCCTCGACCTGTACGCTCGCATTAGCCGCTGCGACCGTCAGAGTCACATCGAGCGACGTCGTCTTGCTCACCGTCACCTCGACGAGAGACGACTTGCTCACCGCAAATCCCGTCGCCTTCACCGTAACCGTGTACGCGCCCGGCGGCAGCAGCGCCACACGAAAAACGCCTTCCGAACTCGTCAACACCGACCGCGAAAGATGCGTAGCCTCGTTGACCGCTAATACCTCGGCCTGCGAAACCAACCTGTTCGCCGGGTCATACACTACACCGGAGATAGCACCCGTTCCCGGAGTCTGCCCTGAAGCCGCATTCGCAAGAGCGAACAACAGCATCGCTCCAACGGCAAAAAAGTTGCGATATAAACCTGTCTTCATCAAGTTGTCTCTCAAATGTCGCTTAACAATTCGTGCCGCTTATAAGGCAGAGTATGAAGAGACGACGGAGACAACTTGTTATCCCTTTGTCATTTTCTTGTATCGATGTATACAAACTGAGCTAAGAACGGGTAGTGGATGAGAGTGAAGGAATAGGCTTTAGCTCAAAGGAAAGGGCGTCCCCGCAATGGGAACGCCCTTTTTTGAGAAGACTAAAAATCGCCGCCGCTTACGCGCTGAGACTCGTCCGTGAATTGCGCATCGCCGATACAAATCCCATATCCATCGAGATTCCCCGCACGCATTGCAGCAGATGATTCGCAATCGACGGCAGCTTCTGCGCCGTCACCCTGAACGAAGGTCCGGAGATACTCACCGCCGCTACCGGCTGTCGCTGTGCATCCAGAACCGGGACCGCGATACAGCGCAGGCCTTCTTCCAGCTCTTCGTCATCCACCGCATAGCCACGTCGCCGCGTCTTTTCGATCTCCAGCTGCAGAGCCTCCGGGGTCGCGATCGTCCGATGCGTAAAGCGCTCGAACTTCGTCCGTCGAATCACATCCGCAATACGCTCCTCCGGCAGGAACGCCAGGATCGCCTTGCCCACCGAAGTGCAATGCACGGGATTACTCGCCCCAACGCGCGTAATCATCCGCACCGAGCGAGCCGGCTCGATCTTGTCGAGATAGATAATGTGCGCCTGTTCCAGGATGCACAGGTGAGCCGTCTCTTCCGTCTCCAGCACCAGCTTGCGAAGATGAGGCTGCGCCCGGTCGCGAAGATCGTACTGCTCGATTGCCCGGTTGCCAAATTCAAACAGCCGCAATCCAAGGCGGAACTTGCCATTCATCGTCCGCTCAACCATGTGATGGCGTTCCAACACCATCAGAAAGCGGTGCGCAGTGCTCTTGTGCAGGCCGAGAGAAGAAGCCACCTGCGCTAAGCCCAGCGGCACATCGCTCTCGCCCAGTAAATCTAATACCGCAAAAGCCCGGTCCAGGGCCTGAACCTTATAAGTTCCTTGAGGTGCAGTGTCTCGCATTATGATCCACCATCCCGTTTCTGATCTAATGCAAGTGTGCATCCGGCCGATAAGCCGTGTCAACATCTAAGACGGCATACCATTGCCACAAAACGTTGGAAGGCCCTTAAACTCCGTCGGCGGAATTTAACCCTCTACTTTCCCCCGGCTACCGTACTGTAAAGCTGAAATTCCCGAATATGCGCTTCAGAAGTGCTGGAAAGGATATTCAGCCGAAGCCGATTGGCAGCCACAGGCGCGAACCCGTCGATCTTCTTGTGCCCGATCGCCTGTCCTCCCGCCACTGCCTTCCACTTCCCGTCCGCCCACACCTCGATCGAATACTTCTGCACCTTCTGCCCGTCATTCAGCCATTCCATCGTGACGGCATGATCAAACGTCACCGGCTTCGCAAACTTCACTTCCAACGCCGCATGATGCGAACCCGCCGGCGCTGACCAGAAAGTATCCGGATCGTTATCCAGCGCCGCCAGAAACTCACTCCGCTCCGAAGCCTGGCTCACAACAAGATTCTCGCTGTATCGCGCCCGAATCGCCTCGCCAAACTCTTTCAACCTCACCGCATCCGAATCCGGTAGCAGCCCGCGATTGTCCGGAGCCACCCCAAGCATCAACTGCGCCCCACGCCCCACCGTCTGCTCATAAACGGTCACCAGCTCATCGACGGTCTTGAGTGACTTCTCGTCATTCGGATGCCAGAACCAGTGTTCCTTCCGCAGCGGAGTATCCGCTTCCACCGGACGCCACCGCAAATATCCATGCCGGTCGATCACATTCCAGTTCTCGTAACCAACCGTCCCGGATTCCGTACCAACCCAGCGCGCATCGCCATACTCAAACAGTCCCGTGTCGGCAAAGACTACGGTGTTCGGCTGATACGTCCGCAGCGTCTCGTTAATCTTCGCAAAGTTATAAACATGCCCCGCGCTCCCCGCCCCATCCAGCCAGAACTCGACTAGGTCACCATATCGCGTCGCCAGTTCCTCCAGCTCAGCGAGATAGTACAGGTCATAAGCGGCTGAATCCTTGTACTTCGGCTCATGCCGATCCCACGGCGAAAGATAGACCCCAAATCTCAGTCCATACTTCCGCGCAGCCCGTGCCACATCTCCCACAACGTCGCCCTTGCCATCTTTCCACGGACTCTTCTTAATGCTGTAATCCGTCTGCTCGGTAGGCCACAAACAAAATCCGTCATGGTGTTTCGCCACAAGCACCACATACTTCGCGCCGGAATCCCGAATCGCCTTCATCCACTGATCTGGATCAAACTCCACCGGATTAAAAACCTTCGGATCGGCCGTCCCATCACCCCACTCCCGATCCAGAAACGTATTCGTGGAAAAGTGCAGAATGACTCCAAATTCCAGGTCCTGCCACGCCGTCTGCTGAGGAGCAGGCTTGATCTCAGAAAAGTTCTGCGCACAGAGTTCCTGACTTAACAGAACCAACCCCACCATGACTGCACTAAGCGCCTTCATCACTTGCTCTCCAACATCGACTGCGGTAGCTTCCCGTCCATCAGAAATGCCTTCACCCGCATAGACACAGCCGCAGCATCACACGACATAATGATGTGGGCGCAATCTCCCTGCGAGACATAAGTCGGAGCCCCCAGAGCCTTCGCCCAATCCAAAGCCGGTTGCGGATTCACCAGCCTGTCCTTAGCACTCACAATCACCAGAAAATGCGCCTTCGTCGATCTTGCCGTCTCCGCAATGGTCCGGTCGCCGATCAGATCATATTTCATAATCGCCCGCAGCTGCCATACGCGATCATTCGCATCAATCGACTGCTGGGCCCCCGCCTGCGTCAGAAACGTCGGCATCTCATCCCGCGGAGTCTCCCGGTTCCGATACTCAGGACTAGTCACAACCAGCGCCCCAATCAGATTCGCAAGCCGAAGCTCCGGCTCCTTCGTGTAGTGGCCGCCGTCATACGCCGGATCGCCCAGAATCGCCTCCAGCTGGATCTGCTTCACATGCAGGTCGTAGCTCGTTCCCCGTGGCGTCCCAAGAATCGGCACCGCAAGATCGAAAAACTCCGGATACATCACCGACCACACAAACGTCTGCTCCCCACCCATCGAGAGCCCCACCAGCGCATGCAGATGCTTCAGATGCAGCACCTCCGTCATCACCCGATACTGCGCATTCACGCTGTCGCGCAGCGTAATCGCAGGAAACACCGTCGCATGCTGCTTCACACTGTTCGAAGGCGAAGACGAAACCCCATCGCTAAAAGCATCAATGGCAATCCCGAAGAACTTCGTAGTATCCACCAGCTGCTGCGGCAAACTCCCATCCCCGAACAGCGGAATCAGATCCTCGCTCCTGCCATGCAGCCAGGTTGGCATCAGCACCGCATTGTCACCCGCAGCATCCAGCTGCCCAAATGTCCGGTAGCCAACGCGGCAATCCTCAATTACCCCCCCGCTCTCCAGCTTGCACTGGCCCAGCTCAGCAATCTTAAGCTCACCCTCGCGCGAAGCCTGCGCGACAGACACCAGCGAAGAGAGCCCCACAACCGCAACCACCCAACGCCGCACCAACCCCGCAGCAACCGACGACAAAGCCAATACCATCCGCTGAACCTCTACGGGCGTTTATACATCAACGTCCGCCGCGTCCCCGCCCACCCCGCGCAAGTATGATGTTCAGAGACAATATTGCCCACCGCGAACCAGAGGTTCTTCCGAAAATGCGTACCTTCCCTCACGAAATGCTGCGCGAAATCTATGAGCAGCCCGAAGCCATCCGCCGCACCCTGGCCGACTACATCGAAGGAACCGCCCTCAAAGCTGAAGCGTGGGCCAATGTGCCACTCTGGCTCAGCCCGGAGGGCGAAATCCTCATCGCAGCCAGCGGCTCGAGCCGTCACAGCGGCCTCGCCGCCGAAATCATGCTTGAGGACCTCGCCGGCCTCGCCGTCGACGTCGAGTACGCCAGCGAATACAGCACCCGCCAGTGGCACCCCGCCCGCAGCCCCTCCGTGATCGTCATCTCCCAATCCGGAGAAACCTCCGACACCCTCGCCGCCCTCCGCGAAGCCCAGGTCCGCGGCAAAAAGACCATGGCCATTACCAACATGGCCAACTCCTCCATGGCGCGCCTCGCCACCGTTTCCCTGCCTCTCGCCGCCGGCAAAGAGCTAGCCATTCCCGCCACCAAGAGCTTCACCTGCCAGCTCGTAATGCTCTACCTTCTCACTTTGTACGAGGCTTCGGGACGTGGCCGCATGAGCGATTCCAATCTCGCGTCACGCCTCGAAGAGCTTCAATCTGTTCCCGATCAGATTGCCTCCCAGCTCGAGCACTGGGAAGCACAAATGGCCGCCCTCGCCGCCAAATACCGCGAAGCCTCCACCTTCCTCTACCTCGGCCGCGGAGTCCACTACCCCATCGCCCGCGAAGGGGCCCTCAAGCTCAAGGAAGCCTCCTATGTCCACGCCGAAGGCTACCCGACGGGAGAGCTCAAGCACGGCCCTAACGCCCTCGTCAGCGATCGCGTCCCGGTCGTAATCCTCGCCACCGTCGACCGCAACTGCCCCGACTCTCAGCTCCGCTACGACAAGACACTTCAGCTTCTCGCCGACCTCAAAGCCCAGCAGGCAACCGTAATCGCCCTTGCCAACACCGGAGATGAAGAAGTCGCACAGCTCGTCTCAGACTGCGTCTTCATCCACCCCGCTTCCGAACATCTCCTGCCTATATCCGAAGTAGTGCCGCTGCAGTTATTCTCCTACTTCATGGCGCTCGAATACGGCATCAACGTCGACCGCCCGCGCAATCTCTCCAAGGCTGTCATAGAATCCTGACAGCCCCGCACTACCAATTCAAGCGTCCCTCAAAGAGGATCATCGATTGTCTGCGAAATCCCCAAACACAGCTCTTTACGGCAAGTTCCTTCTCTTCATCGCAGGCCTCGGCGGTCTTCTTTACGGCATCGACGTCGGCATCATCGCCGCCGCCCTCCTATATCTGAATAAGACCATCAACCTGTCCATCGAACAGACATCGATCCTCGTCGCCGCAGTGCTCGGCGGAGGCATGGCGTCCTCCCTCGTTGCGGGCCTCTTCGCAGACTGGTTAGGCCGCAAGACCATGATGATCGTCAGCGGCCTCATGTTCGTCGCCAGCGTGGGGCTCATCGTCATCTCCCAGGGCTTCGTCCCGCTCCTCATCGGACGCCTTTTGCAGGGCATGAGCGGCGGAGTCATCGCCGTAGTAGTCCCGCTCTATCTCGCGGAGTGCCTCAGCGCCAAACATCGCGGACGCGGCACCGCCATCTTCCAGTTCATGCTCACATTCGGCATCGTCATCGCCGCCGTGACCGGCTACTTCTACACCCGCCAGGCCGAAACCGCCATCGCCGCAGCCGCAGGTAACGCAGACCTTATCCGAGCCGCGCAGAATCACGCCTGGCGCGGCATGTTCCTCTCCGTCATCTATCCGGGACTGATCTTCTTCCTCGGCTCATTCTTCCTCAGCGAATCCCCGCGCTGGCTCGTCCGCAAAGGCAAGATTGACGCCGCAATGGCAGCCCTTCGCCGCGCCACCTCGGAGTCAGAAGCCGAGATCGAAATGCACGAGATGCAATCGCTCACCGCAGAGAACAAGAGCCGCGCCGCCTCCGACTCCTTATTACGGCGTAAATACGTAATCCCGTTCATTCTTGCCTGCATCGTCCTCTCGCTCAATCAAACCACCGGCATCAACTCCGTCCTCGGCTACCTGGTCATCATCCTCAAGCAGGCCGGCATGACCGCCAGTCACGCAACCCAGGGCGACGTCGCAGTCAAAGTCCTGAACTGCGTAATGACCATAGTCGGTGTCGCTCTAGTGGACAAAAGAGGCCGCAAATTCCTCCTCAATCTCGGAACCGGAGGCATCGTCGTCGCATTTCTCCTCGCCGGCCTCCTCTTCTATCGCATCGAGTCCCAGCGCCGCGACGTGCTCGCCCAGGTTCAAAGCGCCACTACAACCGCCGGTGGCATTAAGCTGCTCGTAAACGAATCCACCCTCGGCCCGGCCACAAATAACCACCCCATGGCGCTCACCGTGCTGTATAGCCAGGGCTCAGGCGACAGAGTCGCGACCGTGTTGAGCAATGATCCGGAACCTGTGCTTACAATCTCACCGAGTGACAAGCCCGGCGACAAACTCGAAATCAAGCGCGCCCTCTACGGCCCCGTACCCACCGAAACTACAGGCTGGCTCATCACCGCCTGCCTCGCGCTCTTCATCTCCTGCTACGCCGCAGGCCCCGGAGTAGTCGTCTGGCTCATGCTCTCCGAACTCATGCCCACCCGCATCCGCGCCTTCGGCATGGGCATCGCGCTCCTCCTTAACCAGGGCATCTCCACCCTCATCGCCGGAGTCTTCCTCCCCGTAGTCGGCAATCACGGCTACTTCGCCATGTTCTTCTTCTGGGCAGGATGCACCCTCCTCTACTGCCTCACTTCAGTCTTCCTGATTCCCGAAACCAAAGGCAGATCCCTGGAAGAAATCGAAATGCACTTCGACAAAACCGCCCACACCGCGAGCGCATAGCCACAGGATTTTGCTTTTGTCTTTCTGTCAGTCATCCCAACCGGGGTGCCTCATCCTTTCGCGCACCTCGCGAAAGGGTGGGAACCACAAATCCCGCGTCCTCCAAAGCCGTTGTCATCCTGAGCACAGCGAACGATCCGCTTCAATCTTCCTTCGACCCAAGCAAAGCTTTGCGAACCCCAACCCCAAAGCCGCACAATAGCTATTTGACTCAATAGCCGAGAATCCCCAACCGGAGAACCAAAATGACCCGCCGAAACTCCCACGAAATCAGCCGCAGAGAACTCATCGCCTCGCTCTCCGCCATCGGCGCCATCTCCGCATCCGGCATCCTCGACAACCCGGCCCTCGCGCTAGCCCCAGCCGCTCACCCAACCAATCCCTATCCCGTAAATATCTTCCAGGGCACCGGCGGCCACGGCCACCTCTATCCCGGAGCCAGCGTACCCTTCGGCATGGTCCAGCTCAGCCCCGACACCTTCAACGATGGCTGGGACTGGTGCTCCGGCTACCACGCCTCCGACACCTCCATTATGGGTTTTAGCCACACCCATCTCAGCGGAACCGGCTGCGGGGATCTCCTCGACTTCCTCGTCATGCCCCGCACCGGCGAAGTCCATCTCGAGCCCGGCGACCGTAAATCCCCCGCCTCCGGCTATCGCTCCCCGTTCGATAAAAAAACCGAATTCGCCGAGCCCGGCTACTATCGCGTCCTGCTCGCCGACACCAACATCCAGGCAGAACTCACCGCCACCGAACACGCCGGCTTCCATCGCTACACCTTCCCCGCCAGCGATTCCTCCCATTTCGTCCTCGACCTAGCCCACATCTACGGCCCCATCGACAAAAACCTCAACTGGGGGGCCATCGAAGTCTCCGGCAACGACACGCTCCTCGTCGCTCACTCCACAAACTCCTGGGGACAAAAGCGCGAAATGTTTGGAGTACTCCAGTTCTCGCGCCCGTGGGACAAGCTCGAAATCTTCGTCGACGGCAAGCCAGCCGCCTCACAAAAAGAAATCCGCGGCAAGGTTGTTAAAGCCGTCGTCCACTACAAGACCCACGCCAAAGAGCAGCTCCTCATCAAGGCTGGACTCTCCGGCACCGGTCTCGACGGCGCGCAGAAAAACCTCAAAGCCGAAATCCCAGCCTGGGACTTCGCCAAGGTCCAATCCGACGCCGCAACCCTCTGGCAGACTCAGCTATCCAAAATTCAGATCGAGACGCCCAATCGCAACCTGCGCACGCTCTTCTATAGCTCCCTCTACCACACCATGCTCGGCCCCACGCTCTTCGACGACGTCGACGGCCAGTATCGCGGCATGGACGGCAAGAACCACCAGCTCGAGCCCAACCAGCGCAACTACACCACGTTCTCCCTCTGGGACACCTTCCGCGCCGAGCATCCCCTCATGACCCTCATCCATGCCGATCGCGTTCCGGACATGGTCAACAGCCTCATCCGTATGGCCGAGCAGAGCCCCGCCGGAATGCCCGTCTGGCCGCTGCAAGGCACCGAAACCGGCACCATGACCGGCTATCACTCCGCCTCCGTCATGGCCGAGGCATGCGTCAAAGGCTTCCCCGGCATCGACTGGGAACGCGCCTATGCCGTCATGCACAAACGTGCCTTCGTTGATAACTATCGCGGACTCGACTGGTACCGCAAAATCGGCTACATCCCCTGTGATCTCGAAGAAGAATCCGTCTCAAAGTCCCTCGAGTACGCCTACAACGACTGGGCCGTAGCACACGTCGCCACCAAGGTGGGAGCAACCACCGACTCGAGCGCCCTGCTCGAACGCAGCCGTAACTATAAGAATTACTGGGACAAATCCACCGGCTTCCTACGCCCCAAGTTCGAAAACGGCAAGTGGGCGCTTCCCTTCGACCCTATCGACATGGGCCACTCGTCCCAATGGCGCGATTACACCGAATCCAATGCCTGGCAAACCACCTTCGGCATCCAGCACGACGTCACCAGCTACATTGAACTCGTCGGTGGAGACGCCGCCTTCGTCACCAAGCTCGACCAGCTGTTCGACGGCCCGTCCACCCTCCCCAAGGACGCACCGCCCGACATCGCCGGTCTCATCGGCCAATACGCCCACGGCAACGAGCCCAGCCACCACATCGCCTACCTCTACGCCTTCGCCGGCCAGCCCCACAAAACCGCCGAGCGCATCCACCGCATCGTCACCACCCTCTACTCCAACGCCCCCGACGGCATGGCCGGCAACGAAGACTGCGGCCAGATGTCCGCCTGGTTCCTCCTCAGCGCCATGGGCTTCTACTCCGTCGACCCCGTAAGCACGAAGTACATCTTCGGAACTCCACTCTTCGATAAGGTCACAATCAACCTGGCCGGCGGCAACAAGCTAATACTTGACGCAAAACGTGAATCCTCGGCCTCTATCTATCTGCAATCCATAGAGCTTAACGGAAAGCCTCATCCACAGTCGTGGTTCACCCACGCCGACGTCCAACAGGGCGGCCGCTTCACTTTCCGCCTCGCCACCCACCCCGACTCCAAATTCGGCACCTCTGCCGAAGACCGCCCCAAATCCGAGTTGACCACTTCCCAACCCGCGTAGCACGCTTCGGATTCCCATATCTCTCCTCAAGCCCGGGAATCCGAAGCCTTATTCCTCGTCCGCATCACCTAACCCGAATAAAATTTTCAGAAATCTTGTTAACTAATCCTTTAGTTGTTAGTCTATTCCTACAGCACGATCTCAGACCCAAGAGATTCCGCGATATGCCGCCAAAAAAGTCCATCACGCTTACCGAAGCTGAACTGAGGCTTATGAAGATTCTCTGGCTGCGCGGAGAATCAGCCGTAACCGACCTCGTCGCAGCCATGCCAGATGGCGAAACGCTGGCCTACAATTCTGTCCTCACCACCGTCCGCATCCTCGAACAAAAAGGCTACGTAGACCACCGGCAGGAAGGCCGCGCCTTCGTCTACCGTCCCTGCGTCGCCGAGCACGAAGCCAGCCGTACCGAGGTGCGTCACGTACTCAGCCGCTTCTTTGGCAACTCCCGCGAACGCCTGCTGCTTTCCCTGCTCGGGGACGAGGAAATTTCCCCGGAAGAACTGCAGTTCCTCAAAGACACCATCCAGCGTTCCATCACTGACGCTGCCGAGGAGGTCTGATCAATGCTGGAGCTAGTAATCCAAATCTTCCATCAAGCCATCTGCATCATCCTCGGTGGCAAAGATTCCCTCTACACGATCTCCCAGGCAGCCGGCTCAACGCTAGTGACCGCAATCTGGCAGGGAGCCCTCGTCGCCGCCTGCCTGGAATTAGCGCTCCGTCTCGCCCCCCGCACCGCAGCAGCCCATCGTTTTGCGATCTGGGCCGCCGGATTCGCGGTACTCGTCGCTCTGCCCTGCCTGCCGATGCTGACCCACGCCACGGTGGCCGTGGCGGCTTCCAGCACATCCGGACCCTTGCCAGTCGCCCATTCATGGCTTCATATAGACATTCGCTGGAGCATCGTCCTGACAGCCATCTGGATCGCCGCCTCGCTCTATCGCGCGACAGATCTGGCCATCCACACGCTTCGCTTGCGCAGGCTATGGAAATCCGCCACCCCGGTCCTGCTTGATCCAGAACACGAAACCGCCCTCGGCGTCTCGCAACCGGTACTCGGTCGCCGCGTCGAGCTATGCACTACCACCGAGCTCGAGCGGCCCAGCGTAATCGGCTTCTTCGCTCCGCGAATCCTCGTGCCCGAGTGGCTCTACTCACAGCTCACGCCCGCCGAGCTCAGCCAGATCGTCCTTCACGAAACAGAGCATCTCCGCCGCATCGACGACTGGACCAACCTCATACAGAAGCTCTGCCTCGTCCTCTTCCCGCTCAACCCCGTTCTGCTATGGGTCGAACGCCGCCTCTGCATCGAGCGTGAAATGGCCTGCGACGATGGCGTCGTCGAAAAGACCCATGCTCCCAATGACTACGCCGTTTGCCTCACCAACCTCGCGGAGCGCCGCCTCCAGCATCGTGTCGAATCCTCATCTCTCGGTACACTCTCGCTCGGCGCATGGCAGCGCCGTTCCGAACTCGTTCGCCGCGTCCACAGCATCCTGCTCCGCAAGCCCACCTTGCAGCCGCTCGCTGCGCGTAGCCTCTTCGCGCTACTCGGTGGCGTCCTGGTCTTCGGTTCAGTCGAACTCTCCCGCTGCCCACAGCTGATCGCCTTTACCTCAACCACTTCGGCCGATCATCAAAACATCGCATCGGTCTCACCCCCCGGCGGCAGGAACTTTGCCGCTGCGGAAAGCATGGCGGCAAATTCATCTCTGGCGGATTTGTCCCATTCCTCCGGTTTCTCGTATTCCCGCCCCTACCTGACCCAGCTCAAGGCGGAAGTCCCAGCTCAGCCTACCCGCCGCCCACAGACCGCAGCCCTCGTCAGGCGCCCGTGCATGGCAGCTCCCCCGCTGGCAATCCAGGCTAAGGCCCTAAATCACACCGGACTTGCTGCCCACGCCTCCACACCCTTAACAGTCGCGGCAGCCGACACCGTACTTCCAACCCAGATGGCCATCGACGCCTCCTCCGTACATCACTTCGTCCTTCTTTCTTCCTGGCAGGAGTTCGAGCCACTCAGCCAGCAAGTTCAGGACGGACGGCCCGAGCAGCAGTACAACCAGCATAGCCCGCAAGATCAATTCAACCAGCGAAGCCGCCTGACTCAGCCAATCTCAGATACCGCAATCTATGAAGGAGCCGCGCCAATCGTCGCCCGGCCTCCAGCTTCAAGCCAGGCACCCGTCACCCGGCTTGTTTTCCGTGTCGCAACACCAGATTTCGACCCGTCTTTCCCAGCCGTAACCATTCGGACCGGCTGGCTCATCATTCAACTCTAAACACCAAATCACCATCTCGAGGTAACCATGTCAGTACCAACTAATTCATTAGTCGTTAAGGCGAAGAAGCTCGCACTCCCCGCCACGGCGATCGTGACCCTCATCTTCGCTGTCTCCATCTTTATGGGACGCAACGCTGTCCACGCCGCCAGCTACACGGCAACCGCGATGGACGACGAAAGTGTCTCTTCACTCGTAGCCTTGGACACCGCAGTCGAAGCCGTCGCAGCCCGCGTAACCCCGGCCGTGGTCAATGTATCCGTCACCTCGCGCGGCTCGGCCGAGCACGAAATCGGCGGCGACGATCAGGATTCAGGCGCTCCGCAAGGCATTCCGCCGGGCTTCGAACGTTTCTTCGGCCCGCAGGGTCCTTTCGGCAAAGGCCAGCGCCTTCCACAGCAGCCGCAGATTCAGCACGGCATCGGCAGCGGAATCATCATCTCCCCCGACGGCTACATCGTCACCAACGACCATGTCGTCGATGGCGCAACGCAGATCCGTGTCACGCTGAACGACCGGCGCATCCTTCCCGCCAAGCTCGTCGGAGTCGACAAACTCACCGACCTCGCCGTCATTAAGATCGACGCCAAAAACCTGCCCAGCATCGCCTGGGGAGACTCCACCAAGCTCCATCCCGGCCAGACCGTGCTCGCCTTCGGCAGCCCCTTCGGCTACTTCCAGTTCTCTGTGACGCGCGGAATCGTCAGTGCCGTCAACCGTCCCAACCCGTACACCGATGATCCGCGTAAGCCCGGCGCCTACATCCAGACCGACGCGGCCATCAACCAGGGCAACTCCGGCGGCCCGCTCGTCAACGCACACGGCGAACTCGTCGGCATCAACACCTTCATCATCTCCAACAGCGGCTCCTTCGCAGGCGCAGGCTTCGCCATCCCCTCTCAGATCGTGAAAGCCACGACTGACTCCCTCATCAAGAACGGCGCCGTGCATCACGGCTATCTCGGAATCACCATGAACGATGTCACGCCCGACAACGCCTCCTTCTTCAACCTTCCCGACGCTTCCGGAGCCATCGTCAGCCAGGTATCGCCTGACTCTCCGGCATCTCAGGCCGGCCTCAAGGGCGGAGATGTCCTGCGTGAACTCAACGGCAACCAGATCGTCAACGGCAGCGCCCTGCAGGTTGCCGTAAGCCAGGTCTCACCCGGCACAACCATCTCCCTGGGAATCCTTCGCGACGGCAAAGCAGAAACACTCAAGGTCAAAGTCGGCGAGTTCCACAACGATGCTCAGGTAGCTGACAACTCCGACGCATCTCCGAATCAGCAAGGCAAGCTCGGCGTGTCCGTCGGAGATATCACGCCTGATATCCGTCAGCAGCTCAACCTTCCCAGCCACCTCAACGGTGCCGCGGTTCAGAGCGTCCGCCCCGCGAGCCCCGCTGAGGATGCCGGAATCGGTCCCGGCGATGTCATCCTCGAAGTCAACCGTCACCCCGTAGCCAGCGCTGACAAGTTCGCGAGCGAAGTCCACTCCGTCCCCGCCGGCAAAGACATCCTCCTCCTCGTCTGGTCACGCGGAGGCACAACCTACCGCGTAGTACACACCGATCAAGCCAACCAGAACGGCATGTAATGTACCACCTATAAACCTGACAAGGCCGCTGCAACCACCGGAGCAGCGGCCTTCTTTTTATTGAATCTAGCTATCTCTGAATCGTCGTCTCCGAAGCAGTCAGCTTCTTCGAAACATCTCCCGTACTCGGCAACTGCGACCGGTCCCATCCCCCACCCAGCGCCTCAATCAACTGTACTGAAGCTGTCATATGTTGCGTGTACAGGCTCGTCAAACTCTGCTGATCGCTGAGCAGCGTATTCTGCGCCGTAACTACATTGATATAAGGATCGATGCCCGTCTGATAGCGCCCCATCTCCAGCTCAACAAAGCGTTGCGCCGAGTGCACCGCGTCTTCCTGTTGCTTGATCTGCTGCGACAGAATCCGCAACGACGCCAGCGCATCTTCCACCTGCTCAAACGCCGTCAGCACCGTCTGGCGGTACCCGGCCACATCCGCGTTATAAGTCTCAATGAACTGGTTGACCGTCGCGCGCCGCAGCCCGGCATCATAGAGCGTTTCGTTGACAGTCCCTCCCACAGACCAGAACCGGCTCGGCCAATCAAACAGATGCTTGAATGTGGAGCTCTCCAGTCCACCCGTCACGCTCAAATCCAGGCTCGGATAAAACGCCGCCACAGCAATCCCAATCTGTGCATTCGCAGCAGCCATATTTCGCTCAGCCGCGGCAATGTCGGGACGCCTCTCGAGCAGCTCCGACGGTATCCCAAGCGGAACCGGCGGAGGAGTCGCGCTCAGTGTTCTGTTCGGAACACTGAAGCTCGATGCATTCGTCCCGATCAGCATCGCAATCGAGTGTTCAAACTGCGCCCGCGCAATGCCAAGATTCGTCAATCCGGCCTGCGCATTCTGTAGCGTGTTCTGAGCCTCGACTACTGAAATCTCTGTATCGACACCCGTCTCATAACGCGCTTTGGCCAGGTCGAGCGCCTTCTGGTCCTGTTCAACCGTGTCCTGAAACAATCTGATTAATGCGTCCTGTCCGCGAATTTCAAAGAATGTTGTCGCCAGCAATGCCTGTTCGGTAAGCCGCTCATTCTCCAGGTCCGCCTCGCTCAACTGCGCGTTGTACTGCGCATTGCGAATCATATTCCGCACCCTGCCCCACAAATCAGGCTCCCAGGAAATGCTAAGCGGCAGAGTATTCAGCGAAACAGTGTGGGCGCCCGTAGAAGATACAGTGCCCAATACTGTACCGCCCGTGTTCGCCGAACCGCGCGAGCGGCTATAAGCGGGAGCAGTGCCGATCGTCGGGTAGAGCTGCGAATGAGCCTGCGCAATCAATGTGCGCGCCGCCATGAAGTTCTCAAACGCCTGCTTGATGTTCTGGTTGTTGACGTTCAGCTGTTCTTCCAGCGAGCTCAGCTCGGAGTCGTTATAGATCTCCCACCATTTGCCGCGCAGCATTCCGTCTTGAGGCTGCGCTGGCTTCCAGCCCTCCGTAGTTGGGAACTGCGTCGGCGATTCCTTATACGAAGCGGGCGGTGCCTGTGCTGTCGCCGGGGGCGTGTGGTACTTCGGTCCCACCATGCAGCCGATTGCAAAAAGCATGGCCGTCATGGGAAGGATCGCCTTTAAGAGTTGTTTGTTCATCGCATATACTTCCGTAGTCAATCGATCAATCTCCCTCAGAAGGAAGCGGCTCCTCCGGGTGAAAAGTGTCGCGCTCCTTGCCCTGAATCTTCAAGCGCCAGCGGTCAAACATCAGGTACACAACCGGCGTAGTAAACAACGTGAGCGCCTGGCTCACAATCAATCCGCCGACAATAGTAATGCCCAGCGGCCTGCGCAGTTCCGAGCCGGTGCCCGTTCCGAACGCAAGCGGAAGCGCGCCAAACAACGCAGCCATCGTCGTCATCAAAATCGGACGGAACCGCAGCATGCAAGCTTCAAAGATCGCATCCTCCGTCGACATTCCCCCGTCGCGCTCTGCCTGCAGCGCAAAGTCGATCATCATAATCGCATTCTTCTTCACAATGCCTATTAACAGTACGATGCCGATAATCGAGATGATGTTCAGATCAACCTTGAAAAGCATCAGCGCAAGCATCGCGCCAACGCTAGCCGACGGCAACGTCGAAATAATCGTCAACGGATGCACCAGGCTCTCGTACAGAACGCCTAGCACGATGTAAACCGCAAGCAACGCAGTCACCACCAGCAAAGGCTCGGTACCCAGCGATTGCTGATACGCCAGCAGCGTTCCCGCAAAGAATCCGTGCACCGTTGTCGGAGTGCCAAGGCGCTGCTGCATCTGCTCGATCGCAAGCGTCGCATCGCTCAACGAAACCCCGGGCGCAAGATTGAATGACACGGTAACCGAAGGAAACAAACCGGTATGATTCAGCGAAAGCGGAATCGTACCCGCCTTGCTCGTGGACATCGTCATCAGCGAAGTATTTCCGGTAGCCGTTACGCTGCTGGTTCCCGCCGAATGAAAGTAGACGTTCTTCAGGCCCTCCGGGCTCTGCCAGTATTCCGGCGCAACTTCCAGCACCACGTAATACTGATTCAGCTGCGTATAAATAACCGAAACCTCAGACTGCCCAAACGCTCCGTACAAAGCCGAATCCAGCGAGCGCACCGTCTGCCCCAGCTTCGCCGCAGTCACGCGGTCAAAGGTCAGGTACTCATTCAGGCCGCCATTTTGCTGGTCGGAGTTCACATCCTGCAGCCCCGGCAGCTTCTTCATCTCCGTCAGCAAACGCGGCCCCCACAACGCAAGATCGGGAGTATTATCCGCTTGAATCGTGTACTGATAGAGTGCGCTGCTGCCTCGTCCGCCTATACGCAAATCCTGTGAAGCCTGCAGAAACGTCGACGCAACCGGAAGCCGGTTCAGTTTCGGCCGCAGCCTGTTGATGATCTCCGGCGCACTAACCTTACGCTCATTCAGCGGCTTGAGGGCGATAAAGATAAAACCGCCGTTCGTTGCTCCCTGTCCTCCGGTGAAGGCGATCATATTCTGAACCGCCGTGTCCGCGTGAACCACTGCACTTATCTTCTGGATCGATTCATCCATCGCAGGAAACGATGCATCCTGCGGCCCCTGGATGCCGCCGCCCATCGTGCCAGTATCCTGCTGCGGGAAAAATCCCTTCGGAATCTTGATCACCAGCACTACGTTCAATGCAATCGTCAGCAGCAGCACTACGAGCACAAGAATGTAGTTATCCAGGCACCAGTGAAGACTCCGTCGATACAGCGACAGCACCCAATCGAAGAACCTCTCCGAAGCCATGTAAATCCGGCCATGCTTCGCATCCTTCTTATGCTTCAGAAAGTGCGCGCACATCATCGGAGTCGTAGTCAGCGAAATCACCATCGACACGATAATCGCCGTAGACAGCGTTACTGCGAACTCGCGGAAGAGCCGCCCGACAATGCCGCCCATCAGCAAAATCGGAATGAAGACCGCAATCAGCGACACGGAGATGGAAAACACCGTAAAGCCAATCTCCTTCGCGCCCCTAAGCGTCGCAGCAAATGGCTCCATCCCGTTTTCCATGTGACGGGTAATGTTCTCCATCACCACAATGGCGTCATCAACCACAAATCCCGTTGAGATCGTCAGCGCCATCAGCGAGAGATTGTCAATGCTGTACCCGAGCAGGTACATCACAGTGAATGTCCCGATCAGCGATACCGGCACCGCAACAGCAGGAATCAGCGTCGCGCGCCCATTCCGCAAGAAAATGAACACCACGGCGATCACCAGGACGACGGAGAGCATCAGTGTTCTTTCCACGTCGTGCACCGAAGCGCGAATCGTCGTCGTCCTGTCCAGCACCTTCGTCACTTCAATTCCCTGCGGAATCGAAGCCCGAATCGAGCCCATCTGCGCGTCAACTCGATCCACCGTATCGATAATGTTCGCGCCCGGCTGACGGAAAATGATCAGAGTTACAGATCGCTTGCCGTTCAGATACCCGGCCGTGCGAATGTTCTGCACAGAATCCACCACGTCGGCAACATCCGATAAGTGCACAGCCGCTCCGTGGTTGTAGCCGACGATGATAGGTTTGTACTCGTCCGCATGAGAGATCTGCCCATTAGCCACGATATCGGCGCTGAAGTTTCCATCAGAAATTTGCCCCTTGGCCAGGTTCGTGTTCTGGATACTCAGCACCGCTTGCAGATCGGCCATCGTCAATCCATAACTGGCCAGCTTCGTAGGATTCGCCTCGACGCGCACCGACGGTAAAGCTCCGCCGCCAACCGTAACCTGCCCTACACCCTGAATCTGCGAAATCTTTTGTTGAATTACCGTTGAAGCTTCGTCATACAACTTATCCGGTCCATACTTATCCGACGTCAGGCCAATAATAATGATCGGCGAATCGGCAGGATTGACCTTGCGATACGTCGGATTCGATGGAAGATTGGCAGGCAGATACGTGCGCGCTGAATTGATAGCGGCTTCAACATCGCGCGCCGCTCCATTGATGTCTCTGCTCAGGTCGAACTGAATCGTAATCGACGTTGTGCCGAGACTGCTCTGCGAAGTCATCTCCGTCACGCCGGCAATATGTCCAAACTGTCGCTCGAGCGGAGTAGCAACCGACGACGCCATAATATCCGCACTCGCTCCCGGCAGGGCTGCGCCAACAGAAATCGTCGGAAAATCCACCTGCGGCAGCGGAGACACCGGCAGCACATTAAATGCAATCCCACCGGCAATCGCAATCGCAATCGTAATGAGCGTGGTCGCTACAGGCCGGCGAATGAATGGCGCAGAGATGTTCATGCCGGCTCCGCAGCTTCAGGCCCGCTTTCGGCAGCAGATCCGCTCGGCTTGCGCGAAAAACGGTGTGCAAGGTTATCAAAGAAGATGTAGATCACCGGCGTCGTGTACAGAGTGAGCACCTGGCTCACAAGTAATCCTCCCACCATCGCGATGCCAAGCGGCCTGCGCAACTCCGAGCCGATACCTCTTCCAAACGCCAGCGGCAGTCCGCCTAACAGCGCCGCCATCGTCGTCATCATGATCGGTCGAAAACGCAGCAGGCAAGCCTCATAAATTGCATCTGTCGAATTCTTCCCCTGATTGCGCTCAGCATCCAGCGCAAAGTCCACCATCATGATTCCGTTCTTCTTAACGATGCCGATCAGCAGAACCAGGCCGATGATAGCTACCACGCTCAGATCCTGATGAAAGAGGATCAGCGAAAGAAACGCCCCGACTCCTGCCGAGGGCAGCGTCGAGAGAATCGTGATCGGATGAATGAAGCTCTCATACAGCACCCCGAGCACGATGTATACCGTAACCAGCGCCGCCAAAATCAGCAGCGGCATGTTCGAAAGCGAGTTCCGGAACGATGCCGCAGTTCCCTCAAAATCGGCCTGAAGGCTCGCCGGCATGTGCATGTCCTGTTGCACTTTATCGATCGCCGATATCGCTCCACCCAGGGCGGCATCGGGCGCAAGATTAAACGAAACCGTGATCGCCGGAAACTGCCCCTGGTGGGTAATAGAGAGCGGCTGCGTCGTGGTCTCAAAATGAGAGAACGCACTGAATGGAACCGCGTTGCTCATCGTAGAGCTCGTAGCACCCGCCGAAGTCGCTCCCCGACTCGACGTCGATGTAACTGTGCTCGATGTAAGCGCATTGGCAGGCGACGAAAGCGTATTTGCAGACGGTGTAAACAGCGCGCTGGTCGTCAGCGCATTCGATCCCGCTGAGGTTGAACCTTGCGAGGCGCTCGAAGAAGCGGCTGCCCCGCTCGCACCCGCGGACGAATTGCTTTGAATATAGAGATTATCCAGTATCTTCGGATCCTGCTGAAACTGCGCCTCGCTCTCCAGCACCACATGGTACTGATTGAGCTGCGTGTACATCGTATTGACCTGGCGCTGGCCAAACGCATCGTACAGCGTGTTGTCGATCGTCGTTGGGGCCACGCCAAGTCTCGAAGCAGTAAGACGATCGATCACCAGCGAAACAGCCAGCCCGCCCATCTGCTGATCCGTTGCAACATCTTCCAGTTCCGGCAGCTCTTTCAGCCGCGTAACGAACCGGTTAGTCCACTCGTTGAGTTCATTCTGGTCAGCATCTTCCAGCGTGTATTGATATTGCGTGCGGCTTACGCGATCGTCGATCGTAATGTTCTGCACCGGTTGCATAAAAAGTTGGATGTCCTTCAGATCGGCGAGCTTGGTCTGCAGCCTGCGAATCACGTCGGAAGCGTTGCGATCCCGTTGATCCAGTGGCTTGAGATTGATCGACATTCTGCCGCTGTTGGTCGTCGTATTCGTTCCATCCGCGCCGATGAAAGAAGACAGGCTCTCCACCGCAGGATCTTGAAGAATAATCTTCGCGACCTCCTGCTGTTTATCCGACATTGCCTTTGAACCAATCGTCTGCTGTGCCTGCGAAATGCCCTGAATAACCCCCGTATCCTGAACTGGAAAAAATCCCTTCGGAATAATGATGTAAAGAAACACCGTCAACAGCAGCGTCGCAAGAGCGATAAACAAAGTGATCGTCTGATACCGGAGAACAAACTTCAGCGTGCGCCCATAGAAGGCAATCATCCGTTCAAAGACATGCTCGGAAGCACGATAAAACCGGCCCTGCTGCGCCTCCGGATTATGCTTGAGAATGCGCGACGCCATCATCGGAGTCAAAGTAAGAGAAACCACCGCCGAAACAATAATCGTCACCGCAAGCGTTACCGCAAATTCCCGGAACAGCCGGCCGACAACATCGCCCATAAACAGCAGCGGTATCAACACAGCGATCAGCGACACAGTAAGTGACACAATTGTGAAGCCAATCTGCTCCGCCCCCTTCAGAGCCGCCTGCATCGGAGACTCGCCCTCTTCCAGGTATCGCGAAATGTTCTCGACCATCACGATGGCATCATCGACCACGAAGCCGGTCGAAATCGTAAGTGCCATCAGTGATAGATTGTCGAGGCTGTAGCCAAGCACATACATTGCGCCCAGCGTGCCTACAAGCGATAAAGGCACAGCCACGCTGGGGATGATCGTCGCGTACAGGCTGCGCAAAAATAGAAAAATGACCATCACGACCAGCGCAACAGTCAGCCCCAGTTCAAACTCCACGTCGTCAACAGACGCCTGAATCGGCGTCGTCAAATCCGTGAGCGTCGTAACCTCAATCCCTCTCGGAAGATTCGCCTCAAGCTGCGGCAGCAGTTTCTTGATGCTCTTCACAACCTCAATCGTGTTGCCGCCCGGCTGCCTCTGCACATTGACGATAACCGCAGGCGTCAACGAACCATCCGACGACTGCCCCATCCACGCGGCCTGGTTGTTATTCTCCACTCCGTCGACAATCTTCGCGACATCCGTCAGCATCACCGGAGCGCCATTGCGATACGCAACCACTACACTCCTGTAATCTTTGCTCGTCACGAGTTGATCATTGGCATCAATCTGATAGTCCTGGCGCGGCCCATCAAAATTTCCCTTCGCCGCATTCACGCTGCTCTCTGTCACCGCAGTGCGCAGATCTTCAAGATTTATCCCATACGACGACAGCGCATGAGGATTCGCCTGGATTCGGACCGCGGGCTTCTGACCTCCGCTGATGCTCACCAGCCCCACGAAGGGAATCTGCGAAATCTTCGGCGCAAGCCGCGTGTCCACCAGGTCCTCCACCTGCGAGAGAGGCATCGATTTCGATGTAACTGCCAGCGTTAATACAGGAGCATCCGCGGGATTCGTCTTGCTGTAAATCGGCGGGGCCGGCAGATTCGCAGGCAAAAAACTCTGCGAAGCATTGATAGCCGACTGCACTTCCTCTTCCGCGACATCGATGTTCAGATTCAGCGTGAATTGCAGCACAATTATTGACGTCCCACCGGAACTCGTGGATGTCATCTGGCTCAAGCCCTGCAGCTCGCCAAACTGTCGCTCCAGCGGAGCCGTCACCGTTGTCGCCATCACATAAGGGCTGGCGCCGGGATAGAACGTCAGAATCTGGATGGTCGGATAATCAACCTCGGGCAACGCCGACACTGGTAGCTGCGTATAACTGACAATACCCACCAGCATGATTGCGGCCATTAGCAGCGAAGTCGCTACCGGACGCAGAATAAACGGACGTGAGGGACTCAAGGGGCGTTACTCCCACTGCTGTTCGCCGGAACTGGCTTGCTGGCGACAGCCACCTTCGCATTGTCCTGCAGCTTGTCAAAGCTGCTGTCCGCCAGCACATCCCCGGGATTGATGCCCGTAACCTGGGTCATGTCTTTGTCCGTAACTCCCGGCTTGACCGCGCGAATGTGGGCCACATTGTTCTGCAGAACATAAACAAACGCCGCCGAGCCATTGTGTTGAATCGCCGACGACGGTATCAGCGTCACCCCATGCAGCGTCTCCACCAGCAGCCTGGTATTCACAAATTGGTTCGGATACAGCGCATTGTCTCTGTTGTTAAACGAAGCACGCGCCTTCACCGTTCCGGTAGTCGTATCGATCTGGTTATCGAGAGTAAGCAGTGTTCCTTCAGCAAGTTGATTCTGCGCCGTTCGATCAAACGCCGTGACAGCCAGCCCCCCTTTGCCACGCAGATGAGGCTGCACCTGCCCCAGGTCATCCTGCGGTATCGTGAAGATCACCGTAATCGGTTGCAGTTGAGTCACAACCGCGAGCGTTACATCACCCGACGATTGCACAATATTTCCGGGATCAACCAGCCGCAATCCGACCCTGCCCGAAATCGGCGAAGTAATGTGACAGTAGTCGACCTGGATCTGGTCGAATTGCACCGCCCCCTCGTCCACCTTCACCTGTCCTTCATCCTGCTGGACCAGCTTCTCCTGGTCATCCAGCGTCTGCTTCGGAATCGCATTCCGCGCCCACGCATCTCGATAGCGCGCCAGGTCCATCTTGGCCTGCGCAAGTACACCCTGGTCCTTTTCCAGCGTTCCCTGTGCCTGCAAAAGCGTCGCTCGATAAGGCCGGGAATCAACGTCAATCAGAGGATCGCCCTTCCGAACGATCTGCCCCTCCCGGTAGTGGACTTCATTGATCTGCCCATTGACCTGGCTCGTAATGGAAGCCGTGTACACCGGCGTAACGGTACCGATAGAGTCGATATAAACTCCGATGTCGCCTTTCTTCGCAGTCGTAATATTCACGGCCACCGTTCCGCCCGCGGCGCCGCGTCCTCGTGGCGCCGCGGACTTCGCCGCGTCATCGTGATGATTCAATATAAGGACAAACCCTGCTCCAAAAATAAGCAGAATCACCAGCCACATCACCACCTGCACCACTCTGCGGCGGCGAGTTGACGAGGTGGAGGCCGGAAGCTGATGGTCTGGTCCGATGGGTTGGCTGTTCATTGGATGGGCTGGCAGCGTATCTCCCTTGCAAGATCATGTTTCTAAAATTTGAATTGGATACAGAATTGTCTGCTTGATACTGTGACGTAGTACGGCTCCGCTAGAGTTGCATAATTAGAGACAAGACGCGAAGAAACCCGCCCCCGTGGCCGAAGTCGCAGCAGGACAAAAAGTTAATCCACTCTGAATCATATACATTCGGGCTCCGGTCTGAAAACCCGCGCATCTCGCACAGTGTCCAAAAATAGCCATCGTTTTCGAGCTCCGCCAACCGTAAAATTCCGTGAAACGCTCCGGCACATCTCATCACTACTTCCCTGAGGTTGGCGGATCTCGTCACCACAATTTGAGAACTGGCGCAAACGCGACAACTATTGTTCTCGCAAGCCGGTAACAAAATCGGTAGGATTGCCACTGACTGAAAATAGGTAACCTGAAAAGGGCGCGAGTTCATGACCTCTGTTCCGGAACAACGGGGTAACGGTCATTGCGACTTTCTCGCCTCACTCAGCCAGCGGCCGATTCTTAGGCCAGGAACCAGTCAAAATCTGTATTTCAATTGCGTCGCTTGCTACTGCATTGGTTTAGATCAGCGTCCACAGCTCGCACACGGGACGGCAGCTGATCCTGACAGCCTCCCCAAGGCAGCCAACTCCCCTCGGCAACCATCCTGATGTCCGGGGCCGAATGAGCAGGTAAGCCCGAGGCTCTTTCCTCATTGAAGGAATCCTGCGCTTTCGTTTTCTGAAGCAGCATCGGCAGCAGACCGTTCTGCACTGGCTTGGAAGCAGTTCTAAAGCTGCTCTCATTGCCGCTCATAGATTGCCCGCTCATATGCAGTCAGCTTCAGGCTTGAATAACCGGGGGTAGGCATGAACAAGGGACAAGGCGTTACTGCTGGCGCAATCATTGCCGCAGGACTCATGTTACGGCCAACAGCTCACGTTGCGCCCGTCACACCTCCAGCGCTGCCTGACGCCACGTCAACCGCCGCCTCCTCCGAACTAACCGAAGAAGGCCCTTGGCTCGCCTCCTGCAAATACTGGGAACCCGTGCGCGCCATTCCACCCGAACCCGCCAGCAAGCAGGAGTCTGTATCGATTCAATTTGACGGAGGTGGCTCTCACGTCGATTCACATACCGTTGCGAGAGCCGCGGATGCATCCTCCCGTTGCCCCGTCGATACCACCAAAGGCATCACCGCGTGGGGCGTCCCAGTGTCAGCTGGTGCTCCCGCACCCGAGATTCACGCCATCATTGCCACCATCCCCGATCCGATACATACCCATTTGAGTTTGAACTTTGACAGGGGCATCGACGCCCTCGTCATGGCCGCCGGAGACAACGGATACGTCCCCAGCTACTTCTGGCTGCCCTGGAAGAACCGCCTGGACTCACTGCGTGCGGAGGAATCAGGCTCCAGCGAGGTTTCCGCCCGCGCGTCTTCACGCAATCGCCAGCCAGGCCTCATTGTCTTCAAGAGCGTCAAGAGGATCGCGTCCGATCCGAAAATCCGCGAAGCCGACGTCGCAGCGAACTACTACAACGTAATCTATCTCTTCCTTGTGGCCGAAACACCGACCCTCGGAATCGATGGCGCGCAGTTGAGCAATGCCTTCAAATACGAGTCCGAACTCGCCGGTCTCTCCAAAATTTCCGGCGCCAGGGTCTCTTTCTCAATGCGGTCGGACACCGGCCTGTCCATAATCGGCCCGTCGAGCTCCGGCGCGGCTGCGTCCTTGCATGAAGCGATCGAAAGAACAGGTGCAGTTGCCGGCAGCGTCGTCGAGAACAAGAGCGTCGAGATCGCCGGCAGCACCCAGACCATGCTCGCCACGAAACTTCTCACCATGGCGCCTGCTCAAGAGCGTTCCCCGCAACCGGCTGTGAACTCGATCCACTTCACCTCCTTTGCAGACAATTCCGAGTTCGAGTCTGCCCAGCTGCTGTCTTCCCTCGCACAAGCTGGCTACCACTTGGACCGCGTCGCCGTGCTTTCCGAAGACTCGACCGTCTACGGCGACCAGGGCTCTCAGGCACTTCCTCGCGGATGGGGCTCCCCCCTCAACCTCCGCTTCCCTCGCGATATTTCGCTCTTGCGCAACGCCCAAAAACAAAAAGAGGATCAGCAGCAGGATAGCCAGGGCACGCCCATCCCAACACCCTACCTGCATCTTTCCCTGAAGGACCCCGGAGGCAACGATAGCGTTCCACAGTTTTCGCCGGACCAGATGCCTCTCTCCCAGGAAGCGCAGCTGATGTCGATCAGCCGCCTGCTGCAGCGCAGTCGCGTCGAGTTCATCATGATTAACGCCTCCAATGTTCTGGATCAGCTCTTTCTCGCGCAATTTCTTCATCGCGCCTGCCCGGACGCGCGCCTCGTTTTCATCGCCGGAGATCTGCTCTTCAGTCGCGAAATAGAAAACGAACCTTACATCGGAACTATCACTCTCAGCGCCTACAGCCTCATGGCGCCAGCCGCGGCTGCCCACAACGGCGCATGGCGCGCCTTCCCTGATTCAGCCACCGAAGCCTACTTCAACGCGGCAAGCTACACCTTCTGGGACGGCCAACCCGGCGCTCTGCGGCTCGCGAACTATCGCAACGGGCTTGACACGGGAACCACCACGCACACCCCGCTGTGGGCAAGCGCCGTCGGCGCCGATGGCTACTATCCCATCGGAATCGTTAACGACTGCGCCAGCGATTCCCAACACATTCTCCCCGTCTTCGGCCTGTCTCGATTCGATCCAAACATAACGCTTGCATGCTCACCCGTCGACGACATCGTTCGGGCTCCGCATTCAAATCAGCGGACTGGTTTCTTCACAAGAATGTCCTACCTCTGGAGTTTCAACGATCCGCATTACAACTTGCGGCCTTTTCGCTACCCCGCCTTAACCTGGGAATTGCTTTGCGTCCTGATCTCGCTGCTCTGTATCCTTCACGCGACCGCCGTCGGCTTCCCTAAGTATTGGTCCCCCATGACACGCGACCTGGCGGTCGATCAGGGTGACCAGCCGCATCGCCGATCCATGTACATTTACATCGGAACAGTCATGCTCTTTTGCATGGCCTTCATCACTGGATATCCCATATTTCCGACGTTCCGGTTCGTGCATCCGAACTGGCATTCCGCCTTCTACGGCCTCGTAGCCATCGCATCGGCGATCTTCGCTCTCGTGACCACGATCCTGAAAACCCACCGCTACTTCAAAACCAGAAGTCTCATCAGCCTGGCAGCATCTGAATCAAGAGCCTCGAGGAGACGGCGAATCCAGATAAGCGGCAATGCAATTTTCTTTTTCAACGTCACTGCAACTCTCGCATTGATCCTTATTCCGTTAGCCTGGGTCGTGATCTGCCATACCGAACGCATACGCGGAGTACACAGCTTCGTTGGGCCGCTGTTCAGCTATCGATGCCTCTACCCGGCCAGCGGTGTCTCGCCTTTGACGCCCGTCGTCCTGATTTTCTTCGGCTGGTACTTGTGGTCGATGTTGCAAACGATGCGGCTTCGCTATTCATACCAGAATCGCCCTCACCTCCCCGGTAGAGTCGCCGGGTTATTCTCCTGGCCGCTCTACGTCAGCGATGAAGCCCTCTCGCGCTGCGGCGGCCCAACCGACGGTTGCCTCGACCAGAACATCACATGCCTGCTCATCACGCGCGAGCTTCTCACCAGGTTTTTCCCGGCGACCCAGAAACGGCGGCCGACCGCCATCCTCATTACGACATACCTCGCCATACTCGGCCTCCTGATCTTCGGCATGAAGTTCGGCAGCCTCGATCGCTTTCTCTGGCAAACAGGAGTTCTGCCAACCTGGTACGAGCTTCTGATATTGACAGTCGCTTTTCCTCTCGTCATGCTCGCGCTCTCCGGCTGGTTGCGTATGGTCCTCATCTGGGACTCACTCAAACGCAGCGTACTCGAGCCCTTGGAGCAACTCCCTATCCGCTACGCATTCAACCGCCTCAGGGGTGTGGGATGGATGAACATGATGCGCCAGGGAGGACTTCTCGAGCAATGGCGGGACATGGCTCGCTCCACCGAATCTATGCGCCAGATGGTTCATGACCCCGCCCTGATGAGTAGCTTTAGTACTTACCAGCGATTCCAGGCGAGAACTCCGAAATATCAGGCCGCAGATCTTCGCGAAGCGTATCACAAACTCGACGGATGGATCAGGACAATCCAAGCCGTGGTTGGCGGGGCACCAATCGATCCCGCATCGCTGCCTCCAAACGCACCCAGAATTCAAGGACCGCAGGCCGGCCTGAACTGCATGGTCGCTATCGAAGACTGCTATGCAGAATGCTGCGAAATCCTCCTCGGCGGAATCCTCATTCCTTACTGGGAAAAAGAACGGATCGGACTCGTCGAAGGCGAGGACTCCAGCGAGGTTCCCATCAAGGCTCAGGCTCTTTCCAAAGAGCAGGCATCGCGCGGTCTCACTGCGCCCCTCCAGCTGCTCGCCAGCACCGTCGCCGAAGAGGCCGCGCACATCCGCGTCGCTGAGGAATTCCTCGCCATCCGCTATGTCTCACTCATCCGCTCTGTGCTCGTGAACATGCGCCGCCTCCTCATGTTCATTTCCTCCGTCTTCGTTCTCACTATCATTGCGTGGAACTCCTATCCCTTCCAGCCGCGACAGCTGATGGATGAGTTCTTCACCGGACTACTGGTAGTTCTCGGCGCAGGCATCATCTACGTCTTCGCACAGATGCACCGCAATGCAATCCTCAGCCGCATCACCGACACCAACGCAAACGAGCTCGGCATGGAGTTCTACGTGCGTCTCGTAATCTTCGGCGCCGTCCCAGTCCTCACCTGGGTCGCCTATCAGTTCCCGCAGATCGGAAGTACCATCCTCAAGTTCGTCCAACCCGGTCTGGAGGTAATGAAGTAGCGCGCTGGTCACATCACGCTAAAACTTCACCAAAATCGCAGCCGTCGCAGCAAATTGCCCCGTCCTCAAATCGGGGAACCACAAACTGCTCACTCCTCCGCCGCAGTTCACCTCCGCCGTAGCTAACACGTTCGTGCCCGCAGTCGCGCCCGACGCGCAGGTATAACTTCCCGGGGACCCGTTGTTACCCCCCGGGGGTGTAATTCCACCCTTGCCCGACCAATAGGGCTGATCCGTGTGCCGATAACCCATCTCTGTACGAAACGTAATGAACTGATTCGGCATATAGTCAAACGTCGCAGTCGTGTCGTAAGCATGGTATTGCTGGCCAGGATTTTCCGTGTAGTAAGGCGTCCCCGTCGAAGCAGTCGCGCCGTTGATCGGCGGCAGCAAAACCAGGTAACGTCCCGGATTGTTCATCTGTCCGCCGCCCACGGTTAGCCCATAACGATCCTTGTTGAACCACAGCCGGTTATAGACCATATAACCAAGAAAAGACTGTTTAGGATTGCCGCCTTTGCCCGTGCAGCTTACGCCTCCGCCGAACTCGCAGCCAGCATCTGCCGTGAACGTGAAAGCCGCCTTATCGAGATACCTGTCCGGCCTGTCGTAATACTTCACCTGGATGCTGTCATCCGTGTGGAGGCGTGACCTGTTCGGAATACCCACCGCATCTTCGCCCAGCCCGTAATTATTAAAGACCAGCGACATCCATTGCTTTGGACGATATAGGATCTGTCCGCCCAGCCCCGGTTTCCCATTGGGTCGCCCATACGACTGCCAGCCATTGATAAACCACGGTTCTATCTTCAACTTGTCCGTTGGAAACCATTGCACCCGAACGCCATTGAAAAACCACGGCGTATTCGAAGACACAAACGAAGGCTGATAAGACCAGTTATCAAAGTTGTAGTAACTGAACAAACCAATGTAAGAAACAAAGATACCCGCATCCACGTTCAGTCCGTGCTGGACATTCCAGTGATATCCTCCCCATGCCTCGGAGACGTAACGATAAGCATCGGCCAGGTCCCACTGCCCGCGCGACGGGCTCGCGTCGTTGCGCGGTGTCGTCGTTGCAAACATCCCGTACATGGTCAGGAAGCGTCCGCGCACATTATTGACTCGAAGGTCGCCTCCAAAACTTAACTGTTCAATCTGCACCTCATCCGAACGAAATGACTCTGTCGATCCACCCATCGAGTCATCCTTCGGATGGTTGAAATCGAGAATGTAATTCACGTCTGCACGAAATTCCGGCGCGAAGTATTTGGTGGCCAGCGGCGTATCTTTCGTACGCGCATTGCCGTTAAGCCAGCTCCAGTCCGCATAACCAAACGGCGCGCTCTTCGTCGTAACCTCCGCGTCAATCGCGGGCAACTCGGGACTCGCAGACTCAGTCGAGCTCGGCATAAGCGCAACTGACGCGCCGCCTGCCTTTCCTTCCGGACTGGCAATCTCATGGGTAGCCGCGGCCAGCTTCGTCGCATTGTCCCCACCATCTGCCCCAGCCCTGTCTTTCATTTCTTCTTCAAGCTGCGCAATCCGCTGCTTCATCCCTTCAAGCTCTTTCACCACGTCGTCATAGGAAGGACGTCCAGAAGAAGCAGCGCTATGTTCTACGTCGCCCGAAAGCTCGCTGTTATCAGGCTGACTCTGACCGTAACTGAATACCGGAATAAGCAAAGAGCAGCAAGCCAGAATTCCAACAGCACTCCTGCTCCCATATTTACTGCACCAATATTTACCGCCCATCGAACCGTCACCCAAGTTGATGAAGCTCACATCGAGCCATCACCACAACTAACTCTACTTATGAAATCGACGACGTTCCTAGTTAACCCATAAAGCACAAATAAAGGATTCATAAACATAAGTTCCGCTTGTCTGTCGTTCCAGCAACGGCTACCGACATTGACACACTCTCGCATCACCAACTACTTTTGAGACGATCCGCTTTCACCTAGATAGACGCCTCTTAACGGGTTCGTGCGACGAGTGCTTCATAACCAGGCAGCGCCCAGGATCCTCTCAATGAACATGCCCTCGAAAATCTTCCTCCGGCTCGCAGCCGCGATCATCCTCCTGAACAACGTACACGTACCAGCTCAAAGCACATCCGCAGAACAACCTGTAACGGTCCAACCTGTAACCGTCCAACCTGTAACAATCCACGTCGATCTGGACAAAACCATCGGCCCCTATACCCCGATCTACAGTTGGTTCGGCTATGACGAGTCGAATTACACCACCATGCCTAACGGCGTAAAACTGCTAAAAGAACTCCATGATCTGAGCCCCGTTCCCGTCTACATCCGCGCCCATCATCTGCTCACCTCAGGCAACGGAGTAGCCGAGCTAAAGTGGAGTTCCACAAACGTCTACACCGAAGACGCAAGCGGCAAGCCAGTCTACGACTTCAAAATTCTCGACGGCATCTTCGATGAATACAAAAAGGCAGGCGTACGGCCCATGGTCGAGCTAGGCTTCATGCCCAGCGACCTCGCGACCGGCAAAGAACCATACCAGGTTCACTACCCCGGCCGCACCACCTCCGGCAGCGTGCAAAGCCCTCCGAAAGACTACGATAAATGGCGCGAACTGATTCGAACAGTAACCGCGCATCTCGTCGATCGCTACGGCAAAGACACCGTCCTGCAATGGTATTTCGAAGTCTGGAACGAGCCCAACATCGACTACTGGCATGCCACTCCCGAAGAATATTGGAAACTCTACGACTACTCCGTAGCCGGCGTTCGCGCCGCTTTGCCCGGTGCCAAGGTCGGCGGTCCCGCGTCCACCGGACCCGGCGGTGAAGGCGCCTACAAATTCCTCGACACCTTCCTCACCCATGTAAGCAAAGACAAGAGCGCAGCCACCGGCAAACAGGTCCCACTCGACTTCATCTCATTTCACGCAAAGGGCCAGCCCCGCATCAACGAAGGACACGTCCGCATGGGCCTCGACAAAGAGATGATCGACGTCGACAGAGGCTTCGAAATCGTTGTCAGGTATCCGCAGTTCCGCAAACTCCCGATCATCCTCAGCGAAGCCGATCCCGAAGGCTGCGCCGCATGTTCCAGCAAGGTCAATCCCGCCAACAATTACCGCAACGGCACTCTCTATCCCGCCTACACAGCTGCAGCATACAAAGGCCTCTTCGAACTTGAGCAGCGGCACAGCGTCAATCTCATTTCCATGCTCAGCTGGTCTTTCGAGTTTGAAGACAAAGATTACTTCGAAGGATTTCGTTCCCTCGCGACCAACGGCATCGACAAACCAATCCTCAACTTCTTTCGCATGAGCGCACTCATGCACGGCGACCGCGTCAGCACCACCAGCACCGGCCAGGTATCTCTCGACAGCATCCTCGCCAGCGGTGTTCGCACGACCCCCGACATCGACGCCCTTGCAACCAGAGACACCAGCGAAGCCGCAGTAATGCTATGGAATTATCACGATGTCGATGAGCCAGCAGCCGCATCGCCCACCACGGTCACAATCAGCGGCCTTCCCGCCAACGCACAGCGTGTGTTGGTCATTCACTATCGTATCGACGACACACACAGCAATGCATACACCGTATGGAAGGCCATGGGCTCCCCTCAGCATCCGACAGGAGAACAATACGCAGAACTCAAAAGCAAAGACGGCCTGCAGTTGCTCACCTCTCCCGTCTGGATGGACGTCGCCGACGGCTCCATCACCGTGACCACTCAAATGCCGCGGCAATCCATCTCCCTGCTGCAAGTGAAGTGGTAGAAAGAAACCCGATGACCGCGATCGCCCTCACCACTCAGCCTGGTTCCAACGAAGGCCCATGCACTGCGCCTGACCTGCGCTGGTACTTCGTTCTCATCGTCGCCGCCGCTATCGCAATCAGCTATTTCGATCGTCAAACGCTATCCGTCGCCATCGCCGCCATTCAGCGAAACATTCCCATCTCCAACCCGCAGTTCTCCTATCTCCAAACCGCATTCCTGATCGCCTACGCCGCCCTCTATGCAATCGGCGGCCGCATGCTGGATAAGCTAGGCACGCGTCGCGGCTTCCTGCTCATCATGCTCTGGTGGTCTCTCGCATGCGCCCTGCATGGATTCGCAACCACATTTACATGGCTCCTATGTGCGCGCTTTCTGCTCGGCATGGGCGAGGGCGGCGCATTTCCCGCAGCTACTCGCGTCGTCTCCGAATGGCTTCCTGCACACGAACGCGCAACAGCCATGGGCATCATCAACGCGGGAACATCAGTAGGCTCTCTCCTCGCTCCACCGCTTATCAGTCTGATTGTGATCTATAGCGGATGGCGCTCTGTCTTCTTCACCGCAGGCGCCATAGGAATCGCGTGGGTGCTGTGGTGGGCCTTCTCTTATCGCGGCAACGCTTCCACTCTCTCCATCAACACTCTAGATGCGCGCCTGCTCGCCCAAGAACTCACGTTCCGCGAAATCATCAGCCTCCGCCAGGTACAGGTCCTTGTCTTTGCAAAATTCATGAGCGATTCCGCCTGGTTCTTCTTGCTGTTTTGGCTGCCCAAATATCTCTACGACGCACGCGGCTTCGACATCAAACACGTCAGCTACTACGCATGGATTCCATATGCTGTCTCAGGCATCGGCAGTTTTCTCGGAGGCTGGCTCTCCAGCTATCTGCTTCGCAACGGCCGCTCGCTCGATCTCTCGCGCAAGCTCGTCTTAGGAATCAATGCCGCCATGATGCCAGCAGTCATGCTCGTCCCATTCGTTCCCGTGCAGTATGCCATAGCACTGTTCAGCCTCGCCTTCTTCTCACAGCAATCATGGTCAGGACTCATCATGACCATCCCCGCCGATGTCTTCCCTCTCTCTGCCGTTGGAACCGTTGCAGGCCTCGTCGGCTTTGGCGGCTCAATCGGCGGAGCCATCTTCAACCTCATCGTCGGAGCGCTGCTCGGCCATGGCTTCAGCTATGCTTTTCTCTTCACGCTCGTCGGAATATTTCACATTATCGGCTTCCTTGCTCTCGTATCTTTCGGCGGCAGGATACAACCACTTCGACCCAATGACCTCAGGGAGATTGAGAGCCACGCATGAAGATCACTGAAGTGCGCACACGCGTCGTTCAATGGGAAGGCAATACCGTACCCCTGCCTCCTCACTTCTGCACCAACCCCATGGATCTCGTCGCATTTCGAGAAGCATCGATGGGCAACTTCGCTTTTCACGGATGGGTATTGGTCGAGATATTCACCGACAGCGGCCACGTCGGCCTCGGCAACGCCGCCCTGTCGCCCATCGTCACAAAAACGCTCATCGACACCTACCTCAAGCCATTGCTCATCGGGGCCGACCCATGGGACACCGAGTATCTATGGCAGCAGATGTACCGCCGCACCATGGCCTTCGGCCGCAAAGGCGTAGCCATGACCGCCATCTCCGCAGTAGACATTGCGTTGTGGGATCTGCTCGGCAAGAGCGCAAATCAACCCGTCTTCCGTCTTCTCGGCGGCCGCACCAAGGATAAAATCCCCGTCTACGCAAGCCGCCTCTATGCCATGCCCATTCCTGAGCTGCGCGCCGAAGCCCAGCGCTATAAAGACGAAGGCTACAAAGCCATGAAGCTTCGCTTTGGATGGGGCCCAATCGATGGCGCAGAAGGCATGCAGAAAAACGTAGCGCTCGTTCGCAACGTACGCGAGGTCATCGGCGACGGCATCGACCTCATGGCCGACGCCTACATGGGATGGACACTCGACTACGCCAAGCGCATGCTGCCGTTGCTCAAGCCCTTCCGTCTTCGCTGGCTCGAAGAGCCAGTCATCCCCGACGACACCCGCGGCTACAAAGAACTCAAAGCCTTCGGCCGCGTCCCCATTGCCGGAGGCGAACATGAATTTACCATCTTCGGCTTCCGCGACCTGCTCGAAGCCAACGCGCTCGACTACATTCAGTTCGATACCAACCGCGTCGGCGGCATCAGTCAGGCACGTAAGATCTCCGCGCTCGCCGAATCGTTTCAGGTTCCCGTCGTTCCTCACGCCGGACAGATGCACAACTACCATGTAGTCATGGCAAGTCTTAACTCACCCATCGCCGAGTTCTTCCCCAAAGTAGATGTGGAAGTAGGCAACGAGCTCTTCTGGTACATCTTCGATGGAGAGCCAGTGCCAACCGACGGCCACATCGACCTCGATGATTCCCTGCCCGGCCTCGGACTGACAGTAAACGAAGAGTCACTGAAACGCTTCAAAATCATCGAATAGGCGAAGGCATAATTGATGCATCTCCTTCAGATTACCAACGGCTCCCAGCGAAGCATCGCACTCGTCGCGGAGCCGCATCTGCAGCGCCTCGTCGAAGTAGATGCAATCTATGACCTGGCCTCCGCATGCCTCCGCAACAATGTCTCGCTGACACAGCGCGTCGCCGAACTTGCGACCGGCGAGTCTCTTTTGTACGACGACGTTTACTCCGGTAACAGCGAGTGGAAACTTCTCTCCCCCATCGACATTCCAGGCGCACTCGAACGCATCCTCGTCAGCGGCACCGGACTCACTCATCTCGGCAGCGCCAAAGACCGTCAGGCGATGCATCTTCAGACCGCAACTCAACCCGACAAGCCCCTCACAGACAGCATGCGCATGTTTCAATCCGGCCTCGACGGAGGCCGCCCGCAGCCAGGAGCAATCGGCTCGGCCCCGGAATGGTTTTATAAGGGCCACGGCGATATGCTGCGCGCTCCGTTCGAAGCGCTGACCGTTCCCGCCCACGCCGAAGACGGCGGTGAAGAAGCGGAAATCGCCGGCATCTATCTCATCGACGCAAATGGCGCCCCGCACCGTATCGGCATGTGCATCGGCAATGAATTTTCCGACCATCAGTTTGAACGCCGCAACTATCTCAACCTCGCCGGCTCCAAGCTGCGTCAGTGCAGCATCGGCCCCGAACTAATCATCGACCCCGACTTCCGCAATATTCAGGGCGAAGTCATCATCGAACGCGACGGCAAGCCGCTTTGGCGCAAGAAGATCGAGACCGGCGAAGAAAACATGGCCCACAGCCTCGCCAATCTCGAGCACCATCATTTCAAGTTCGAATCGCATCGCGCGCCGGGCCACATCCACGTTCATTTCTTCGGAGCACATTCACTCAGCTTTGGCGAAGACATCGCGCTCCAGGAAGGCGATTGGATGCAGGTAAGCTTCGATAACTTCGGTCGTCCCCTCCGCAACTCACTGCACATCGACGACAAAAACATGCATCAACTAATTCACGTCCAGACGATGCGCTAATCCCATTCTTTCCGCAACGGAGCATCAGATGACACAAAGAGTAGCAATCCTCGGCCTCGGCACCATGGGCATCGGCATGGCAAAGAACCTGCTCAAAGCCGGCTTCCCCGTAACCGCCTACAATCGCACGCGCGCCAAGGCCGAGCCGCTCGCCGCCGAAGGCGCACAGATCGCAAACACTCCCGCCGAAGCCGCCGCAGACGCCGACCTCATCCTCAGCATGGTCTCCGACAACAATGCCTCACGCGCCGTCTGGATAGGCGACAGTGGGGCGCTGCAAGCGGCAAAGCCCGCAACCATCCTCGTTGAGTCCGGAACTGTCACTCCCGCCTGGATCGTCGAACTCGCAGCCCTCGCCTCGGAACGCAAACTCGAATTCCTCGACGCGCCCGTCACCGGAACCCGCATGCACGCTGAGGGCGCCCAGCTAGTCTTTCTCGTCGGAGGCAGCGCAAGCGTCCTCGAACGTGCGCGTCCCGCTCTCGCCGCCATGAGCAGAGACATCGTACTTCTCGGTCCCACCGGCAGCGGAGCACGCATGAAGCTCATCAACAACTTCCTCTCCGGCGTCCAGGTCGCATCGCTCGCCGAAGGTCTCGCCTGGATCGAACGCAGCGGCCTCGACCGCGAACAGGCCCTCAATGTCCTCAAGAATGGCGCTCCCGGCAGCCCGGTCCTCGGAGTCGTCTCCGCTCGCATGGCCACCTCCAGCTACGACGTCAACTTCCTGCTCTCCCTCATGCGCAAAGATCTCCACTACGCCGGCCTAGACGCCGCAACCCTCGGGCTGGATCTCGAGACCGCAAAGGCCGCCGAATCCCGCTTCGCCTCCGCCATCGACGCCGGATACGGCGACAAGGATATGTCCGCCGTCATCGAGCCGCTCCGCGCTCGCAGTTGACGCCAATAACACCTAAGGGCCACACAGCGTGGCCCCCGATCCGCGACAATAAAATGCACTCCCGGTACAATAGAAGTGTGAGCAAACCCCCCGCACCCACGGCTCCCACCGTGGGCTTTATTTCGTTAGGCTGCCCCAAGAACCTCGTCGACTCTGAAGTCATGATGGGCCTGCTGGACCGCGCCGGTGCGCGTCTGACCAATAATCCCGATGAAGCCGAAATCCTCGTCGTCAACACCTGCTCCTTCATCGACTCAGCCAAGCAGGAGTCCGTCAACACCATCCTCGAAATGGTGCAGCACAAGACCTCCGGCTCAGCGAAACGCCTCATCGTCGCCGGCTGTCTCGTCGAGCGCTATCGTGATGAAATCCAGAAGAACATCCCCGAAGTCGACGCCGTAGTAGGCACAGGCGAGCTCGAAGCCATCCTCGAAGCCGCCGGCCTCAGCATGGCCGCACCAGCAGCCTCGACATCGCCCTTCAACATCCTGACGAGCACAAACTTAGCCGAGAACGAGTTGATAGCCCGCGCCCCCAGCGCCGTTCATAAGCACAGCCGTCCCGAAGGCGATCTCCGCGAAGAGCAGGGCCGCTTCAGCCGCGAACACTGGGATGGCGCCATCGCCAGCCTCCCCAACTACCTCTACTCCGACGAAACCCCCCGCATCCTCACCACTCCCAAAGCCTCGGCCTACATCAAAATCGCCGAAGGCTGCGACCACCCCTGCGGCTTCTGCATCATCCCGCAGCTACGCGGCAAGTTCCGCTCCCGTCGCTTCGAATCCATAATCGCCGAAGCGCAAAATCTCGTCCGCCAGGGCGTTCGTGAAATCACCCTAATCGGCCAGGACACCACCTGCTACGGCGAAGATCTCGGACTGAAAGACGGCCTCGCCACCCTCCTCGACGCCCTCGCGCAAATTGAAGGCTTGAAGTGGCTGCGCTTCCTCTACGCCTACCCCAACAAGGTCACCACGCGCCTCCTCGAAACCATCGCCAGGCACGACAACATCGCGAAATATCTCGATGTCCCTCTCCAGCACGCCTCGCCCGCAGTCCTCAAGCGCATGAAGCGCGGCGGCAGCGGCGACATCTTCCTCCGCATGATCGAGAAAGCGCGCAGCATCGTCCCCGACCTTGTTCTCCGCACCACCTTCATCGTCGGATTCCCCGGCGAAACCGACGCCGACTTCGCCCAACTCGAAGACTTCGTCCGCGAAGCCAAAATCGACTGGCTCGGCGCCTTCCCCTACTCCGACGAAGAAGGCTCCCCAGCCTTCGATCTCGACCAGAAGGTCCCCAGACGCATCATCGAGTCCCGCCGCAAGCGCCTCATGAAACTCCAGCAAAAGATCAGCGCCGAGCGTCAGCAAAAATGGATCGGCCGCCAGATGGACCTCCTGGTAGAAGGCATCAGCGACGAAACCGAACTCCTCTGGCAGGGCCGCACCATGCTCCACGCCCCCGAAATCGACGGCAAAGTCCTCATCAACGACTTCGGCACCGAAGCCGACGGCACCCCGCGCGACACATTAGTCCCCGGCACCTTCTACCGCTGCGAAATCACCGAGTCCCACCACTACGACGTAGTAGCCCGCATCCTCGAATAGCCCTTGGCACCTTCGCAGTTGCCCTTGCCTTTCGAAGGTAGGCGGGGGTTTCAACCCCTGCATCATCGGATATGCAAGGTCTTGTCCGAGGGCCTCGACGGCCCGAGGCCAATCTCCGCACATAATTCATAAAACGTCCGGTGCCCCATCCTTGCTGCGCCTTTTGCAGCAAGGGTGGGAACCACCAATCCCCGTCCTCAAAAAAACCTTGTCATCCTGAGCGCAGCGAAGGATCCGCTTCTATGTGCCTGCCTTGAATGGCCGATCGCCATCGGCGATCTAAATACACTCGCTAATATATCCAGCTATGGACGAACTCTTTTGGGCGTTGCTCTATGGCGCCGCCGAATTGCTGTTCGAGGTGTTTTTTCAAATTGCTGTGGAATCCATACTCGCCCTCATCGTTCGATCGATGCGAGATGTGTTTGAGAAGCCAAGCGTGATTGGTCCTATCCTTGCGGCCGTCGGTTATTTGTTTCTGGGCATCATTTTTGGGATCGCAAGCTTACACCTTTTGCCGCACCCGTTATTCCATCCATCAAAGTTTCACGGCATCAGCCTCGTGATCAGTCGATACGGATTTACGTTTGCCTTGGGTATGGCCCTCATCCGCTTCATTTTTGCAGGATAGCCTGGGCGCCTTATCCGTCGCACACCCCGCGCATAACCTGCGACTTCCTCACCACCCACACCGTCAAACCCCAAAGAGCCATAAAGCCCCAACTTGACTCCACCCCGCCCCCGGCACGACCATTGCCTTTCAGATTCCATAGCGGCCCACGAGCCCCTCAAAATCCACACGCGGAGAAACCAGAATGGCCCCGACCAACAGCAATCGCAGAGATTTCCTAAAAAGCGGAGCACTGGCAGCCACCGCCATCTCATGGAACGCCTCCAGCTACGCCGCCATCGTCGGCGCCAACGACCGCGTCAAAGTCGGAGTCATCGGCTGCGGCGATCGCATGAAAAGCTCCCTGATCCCCGCCTTTCAGGAACACGCCAAGGAGATGAACTTCGAGTTCGTCGCCGTCTCCGACATCTGGAATCGCCGCCGCGAAGAGGGTGCCGCCTACATCCAGAAAGCCTGCGGTTCCCCCATCGCCCCCGTCCGCAACAACGAAGAGCTCTACGCCCGCAAAGACGTCGATGCCGTCCTCATCGCCACCGCCGACTTCCAGCACGCCCTCCACGGCGTCGAAGCCGTCAACGCCGGCCGCGATGCCTACGTCGAAAAACCCACCGCCCACACCATGGACGACGCGCGCAAGTTCCTCGCCGCCGTCAAAAGCACCGGCAAGATCGTGCAGATCGGCACCCAGCGCCGCTCAACACCCAGCTATCAGAAAGCAGCGGAATACATCCAGTCCGGCAAATTCGGCGATATCGTCATGGTCGAAATGACGTGGAACGTCAACCAGCCCGGCCGCTGGCGTCGCCCCGACGTCGTGCCGCTCCTCAAAGAGCAGGACACCGACTGGAAGCGCTACCTTCTCAACCGTCCCTATGAGCCCTTCGACGCGCGCAAGTATCTCGAATTCCGCCTCTTCTGGCCCTACTCCTCCGGCATTCCCGACCAGTGGCTCGTTCATCAGATCGACACCGTGCACTGGTTCTCGGGATACCCCCACCCCCGCAGCGTCGTCGCCAACGGAGGCATCTACCTCTGGAAAGATGGCCGTCAGAATTGGGACACCATGACCGCCGTCTTCGACTACGGCCCGCTCGACGACCCCTCCAAAGGCTTCCAGGTCCAGTACTCCTCCCGCTTCACCAACTCCGCCAGCGGAGTCCGCGAGCTCTACTACTCCAATGGCGGCATGATCGATATGGACAAGCAGCGCGTCACCCCCGAAGGCGGTCTCGAGGCCAAGGACGCCAAATCCATGGGCCTCAAAGCCAACCTGCTGCCCAACTTTTCGCTCGTCGAAAAAGCCGAATCCGTCGCCTATGGAGCCGACACCGGCGGCGATCCCCAAACCTCCGCCAACATGCGCAACTGGATGGAGTGCGTCCGCTCCCGTAAAACCCCCAATGCCCCCATCCAGGCCGGCTACAGCCATTCCATAGCCCTCTGTATGACCGTCGCCGCCATCCAGACCGGGCAGAAAGTCACATTCGACGACAAGGCTCAGCAGATCATCGCCGGAGGCAAAGTCTTTGCTTAAATGGCCCGTCCTCGCATACGTTCTTAGCTTTATGGCTTCCTCATCCTCCCTCGCCGCCGCCCCCGCCAAAGGTGTCCAGGTCGTTGCCGATGAAGCGCACCGCCGCGTCGACATCACCATCGACGGCAAGCCCTTCACCTCCTACATCTGGCCCACCTCTCTGAAAAAACCAGTCCTCTATCCCCTCATCGACGACCAGGACATCACCGTCACCCGCGGCTACCCGCTCGATCCCCGCCCCGACGAACGCGTCGATCACCCCCACCACGCCGGCCTCTGGTTCAACTACGGCAACGTTAATGGCTTCGATTTCTGGAACAACTCCGACGCCATCAAGCCCGAAGCACGCTCCAAAATGGGCACCATCCTCCACTCCAAAATCGTATCCACCAAAAGCGGCCCCAACAGCGGTGAACTCGTAGTCGAATCCACCTGGATTCCAGGATCGCCCACCGGAGAAGGACTGCCGCTCCTCGCCCAGACCACCCGCTACATCTTCGAACGCCGCCCGGGCGCCCGCATCATCGATATGGTCGTCACCCTCAAAGCCCTCGACCGGGCCGTCTTCAAAGACGATAAAGAAGGACTCCTCGGCATGCGCGTAGCCCGCTGGCTCGAGTCACCCACCGAAAAAGGCGGCACCTTCATCGACGCGAACGGCAACCCCACCCAGGTCGACGCTGCGCCCGCCACCTCCACCCCCGCCACCGGCGTCTATCTCACCAGCGAAGGCGTCAAAGGCGACGCCGCATGGAGCACCCGGGGCCGCTGGTGCTCCCTCACCGGCCATTTTGACGATTCTG
>Ga0206962_1021_pt1 | contig 61555 bp, 50 predicted proteins | sample Alteio_BWOrgHeat_27_FD_153241 | JGI IMG/M metagenome (GOLD analysis project Ga0206962, IMG submission 153241) | Enriched cells from forest soil in Barre Woods Harvard Forest LTER site, Petersham, Massachusetts, United States -... | ecosystem: Environmental > Terrestrial > Soil > Temperate forest >...
GCTTCCCGGAATGCGAAGCCCTACTGTACTTCCTTTGGCAGAGAAAGGCTGGTGTTCGGTACATTCGGTGGTGAATGAAAATGATTTCTGGGAAATCATTGAACAGCTGAAAGCCCTGGGAGCAGAAGGCATATTGGTGGTGCCGATTGAAAAAATGATTGTCTGATAACGCTGAACGATGATAAAAATTATCCGATATCCTTCTCCTGATGCGCTTCCGGGCTTGCTACGCCGGCCTGCCATTGATGCTTTGGCTCTGGAAAAACAGGTTCGCGATATTATGAGTACTGTGAAAACTGATGGAGATGCTGCCCTGAAGAAGTATGCCCTGCTGTTTGATAAAACAGAGCTCGACTCACTTTCTGTTACAGAAGCTGCTTTTGAGGTGGCTGACAAACAGGTGCCGCAAGCACTCAAAACCGCCATACAGCTGGCTAAAAAAAACATAGAAACTTTTCACAAGACACAACAGGAGCCAATCCGGGTGGTAGAAACAATGCCTGGCGTTAAATGCTGGCGTAAATCAGTAGGAATAGAAAAAGTAGGACTTTATATTCCCGGAGGCAGCGCTCCCTTGTTTTCTACTATTCTCATGCTCGGCATTCCTGCACAACTGGCAGGTTGTAAAGAAGTGGTATTGTGTACACCTCCTTCCAAAGACGGGCTCATCAATCCTGCTATACTCTATACAGCCCGGCTGGTAGGCATCAGTAAGGTGTTTTGCATTGGTGGAGCGCAGGCTATAGCTGCGATGGCGTATGGCACGGAAACTGTGCCGGCTGTAAATAAAGTATTCGGACCAGGGAATCAGTATGTAACCTGTGCAAAACAATTGGTTTGTCAGGATGGTCTCGCTATTGATATGCCGGCAGGTCCATCAGAGCTGGCTGTGTTGGCCGATAAAAGTTGTGTTCCCGCATTTGTTGCTGCCGATCTCTTGTCGCAAGCCGAACACGGTGCTGACAGCCAGGTGATCCTTGTTTCCGATCAGGAAGAAACTATTGTCATGGTTCTGAAAGAAATTGAGAGCCAGTTGCAAAGCCTTCCCAGAAAAGAAGTAGCCACCCAGGCTCTGAAAAACAGTAAGGCTTTTCTGGTGAAAGATAAAGCGGAAGCGATTCGTCTGTTGAATCTATATGCTCCTGAACATTTAATTCTTGCCTGTAAGGAGGAAGAAAAACTTGGAGAAGAAGTAGTAAATGCGGGATCTGTATTTCTCGGAAATTATTCCTGCGAAAGCGCCGGCGATTATGCTTCGGGTACCAACCATACCCTTCCTACCAACGGTTTTGCAAAAGCTTATAGCGGTGTATCGGTTGATAGTTTTGTAAAGAAGATTACATTTCAACAGCTTACTGAAAAAGGGCTGCAGGATATTGGTCCTGCAATAGAACTAATGGCTGCCGCGGAGGGACTGGAAGCACATAAAAGGGCAGTGACGATAAGGAGGAAATAAATGAGCGGCAGGAGGCAGCAAAGAGGCGGCAGTAGGTGGGTGCAGGAGGCAAATAGAAGAAGAGTTGATATAATGAGCATATATAAATTTTAGCACTTAAATTATGTTTGATCTGGATAGTATTTTGCGCAGCAATATCAAAGCACTTGTTCCCTATTCTTCTGCGCGGGATGAATACAAAGGCAAAGAAGGCATTTTTCTGGATGCCAATGAGAATGCTTACGGCTCTCCCCTGGATAACGACTTTAACCGTTACCCCGATCCTTTACAACTGGAGCTGAAAGAGAAATTAAGCGCTATCAAAGGATTGCCCGTTGAAAACATATTTCTGGGCAATGGAAGCGATGAAGCCATTGATATCCTTTTTCGGGCCGTATGCAAACCGGGAACAGATAAGGTAATCGTTTGTCCCCCTACCTATGGCATGTATGAAGTGGCCGCACAAATCAATGATGTGGAAGTGGTAAAGGTTCCCTTATTACCTGAAACGTTTCAGCTCGATATTCAGGGTATCCTGAGAGCGATGGATAAAACCACAAAACTTATTTTTATCTGCTGCCCGAATAATCCTACCGGCAATGGTGTTAAATGGCATGATGTCAAATCTATCCTGGAGCATTTTGAAGGACTTGTTGTGGTGGATGAAGCATACATCAATTTTGCATCCTATCGCAGCCTGGTGCCTGAGCTGCTCAATTATCCCAATCTGGTCATCCTTCAAACCCTTTCCAAAGCATGGGGCATGGCCGGATTGCGTGTTGGGATGGCATTTGCAGGAGCTCCGGTGATTGATGTGCTCAATAGGATCAAGCCCCCCTATAATATCAATATCGCTTCCCAGCACCTCGCGTTGGAAGCACTCGATAATATGGATACTGTAAACCGCTGGATCAAGACGATTGTGGAAGAACGTAAAAAATTAGCTGAGTCTCTTTCTGCTCTCTCTTTTGTACAGAAAGTATATCCAAGTGAAGCCAACTTCCTGCTTGTGAAAATGAAAGAACCTAAAAAGGTATATGATTACTTATCGGAAAAACAGATTGTCGTAAGAGACCGAAGTAAAATGACTCTGTGTGAAGGCTGTCTTCGCATCACAGTAGGAACGGAAGAAGAAAACAAAAAACTGATTTTGGCATTGAAGGAATTAAGTTAAACGAGAAAAGCAATTCACCCCGTAAGTTCAACAAGGAATCGTAAGACTAAATAAAATAGCATGAAGAAAGCATTATTCATCGATCGTGATGGTACCATTATCTGGGAACCTCCGGGAACCTGTCAGATAGACAAGCTGGAACTGCTTGAGTTTTTGCCAGGTGTAATCCGTAATCTGTATAAGATTGCAACCGAAATGGATTTTGAACTGGTAATGGTATCGAATCAGGATGGACTGGGTACAGCAGGTTATCCGGAAGAAACCTTTCAGATAGTTCAGTCCAAAATGCTGCGCACGCTGGAAACAGAAGGAATCGTTTTTTCGACCATCCACATCGATAAATCCTTTCCGCATGAAAACAAGCCAACCCGCAAACCGGGAACGGCTATGCTTGAAAAGTATATGAATGGCGATTATGATTTAAGCCGTTCGTATGTAATCGGCGACCGGATAACGGATATCAAACTGGCTCAAAACCTGGGTGCTGGAGCCATCTTTATTCGTAATTATGACAAACCCGATGGATGGGAAGATAAGATTGCTTTGCTGGCCGACAACTGGGATCAGGTATATACATTCCTGAAACCTAAACGTCGGGTGATACATTCCAGAAAGACAAAGGAGACCGAAATTCGTATCGAGCTGAATCTGGATGGCAAAGGAGAAGCATCTATTTCTACCGGTCTTGGCTTTTTTGATCATATGCTCGAGCAGATTGCCCGTCATGGAAACATAGATTTATCTGTACAAGCTAAAGGCGATTTACATATTGATGAACATCATACCATTGAAGATACCGGTTTGGCGCTTGGAGAAGCATTCCGCAAAGCACTGGGCGATAAGCGCGGGATAGAACGTTATGGCTTTTGTTTGCCCATGGATGATTGCCTGGCACAAGTAGCATTGGATTTCGGAGGACGACCCTGGATTGAATGGGCTGCCGAATTCAAACGGGAAAAGATAGGAGAGATGCCTACGGAAATGTTTTTTCATTTTTTCAAATCGTTCAGCGATGCGGCATTGTGCAACCTGAATATCAAGGCAGAAGGGCAAAATGAGCATCATAAGATAGAAGCCATTTTTAAATCCTTTGCGCGTGCGCTTAAAATGGCGATACGAAAAGAAGCCGGGAATGAGCAATTGCCGTCTACGAAGGGAGTTCTTTAATTAGGTGCAGGAGGCAGCAGCAGGAGGCAGTTTTTGTGTTAATAATTCGGTTAGAACCTAAGGTGATAGAACGCAGATAAAATAAGATGGTTATGATTAATTATGATACAGATGATCAGCGAAAATCATAACAATCATAAAGATCCGCGTTCTACAATGCATCGTGTAAATCAAACGCATTCCATAACTGTCATTACGACACTATGATACAATAATGAAGGTAACAATCATTCAATACAATTCCGGCAATATTCGTTCTGTAGCCTACGCTTTGGAACGGATTGGAGTTGATTACTGTATCACCGGCGATGCAGAAGAAATCCGATCCGCGGATAAGGTTATTTTCCCCGGGGTGGGAGAGGCCCGTTCGGCAATGAACTATTTACAAGAGCGGAAATTGGATAAGCTCATCATTTCCTTGAAGCAACCGGTGTTGGGTATTTGTCTCGGTATGCAGCTTATGTGCACCCATTCGGAAGAGGGAGACACTACTTGCATGGGCCTCTTTAATTTGAAAGTGAAACGATTTGAAAGGAAGCAGGAATTAAAAGTGCCTCAGATTGGCTGGAACACAATTGAAGATCTTCGTTCTCCTTTGTTTTCAGGAATTATGGAAAAGGAATACATGTATTTTGTACACGGCTATTATGTAGAACAAGGAGCCGGAGAAATTGCTTCAGCCACCTATGGGCTTAAATACAGCGCAGCCCTTAATAAGGATAATTTTTATGCCGTGCAGTTTCATCCGGAAAAGTCAGGGAAAGCTGGAGAAAAACTCTTGCAGAATTTTGTGACGAATATTAAATAACGATTCAAGGCCACCATTTAATCTTTACCCATTCATGATTTTAATTCCCGCCATAGATATCATAGACGGCAAATGTGTGAGACTTACACAAGGCGATTATGAAAAGAAGAAGATCTATAACGAGCACCCGTTGGAGGTGGCGCTTCAGTTTGAAGGAGTGGGGATTCGTCGCCTGCATCTGGTGGATCTTGATGGGGCAAAGAAAGGAAGTGTGGTAAATCAAAAAGTGCTGGAACAGCTGGCTTCAAAGACAAAGTTGGAGATAGATTTTGGAGGCGGAATTAAAACAGATGCGGATATCCGCTCTGTGTTTGATGCCGGAGCAGCCATAGCAACAGTAGGGAGTATTGCGGTAAAGGATAAAGAATTGTTTTTTCGCTGGCTTAATCATTATGGAGCAGAGCATTTGCTGTTGGGAGCCGATGTGAAGGAGGAGAAAATTACTATTGGTGGGTGGCTGGAAGGAACGGATATTTCGGTGTTTGATTTTTTGAGGGCATATGTTTCCGGTGGAGTAACCAATGTGTTTTGCACCGATGTGGCTATGGATGGTTTGTTGCAAGGGCCGTCTACAGAGCTGTATAAAAAAATTATAGCGGCAGTGCCCGGCATCCGGCTTATTGCCAGCGGAGGCGTTTCTTCTCTTGCCGATCTGGATACCTTGCAGGAATGCGGTTGTGAAGGGGTTATAGTTGGGAAAGCGATTTATGAAAACCGGATCACCATGGAAGATCTGAGAAAAAGAATAATCACCGGCTAATATTTATCCTGAACATCAAATCATAAATCTTAATTCACAAATCTCAAATCCCTATGTTAGCCAAACGTATCATTCCTTGTCTCGATATCCGTGATGGACGCACGGTGAAAGGAGTGAATTTTGAGAATATACGCGATGCCGGCGATCCGGTGGAGCTGGCGATGCGCTATGTAGACGAAGGGGCGGATGAGTTGGTTTTTCTGGATATCAGTGCTACCAATGAAAAGAGGAAGACTTTGTCGGAACTGGTAAGACGGATTGCGGCGCATATCAATATCCCGTTTACGGTAGGAGGAGGAATCAGTTCGGTAGAGGATGTATCGGTTTTGTTAAATGCCGGTGCTGATAAAATATCGGTTAATACGGCTGCTTTTCGCCGCCCGGAACTTATCCGGGAACTGGCGTCACGATTCGGCAGTCAATGTGTGGTGCTGGCTATAGATGCTAAAAAAGAAGAAGGAGGATGGTATGTTTATCTTAACGGTGGGCGGGTGAAGACCGAGACTAAGGCCTTGGATTGGGCCCTGCAGGGTGTTGAGTTGGGAGCGGGCGAGATATTGCTTACCTCCATGAATCAGGATGGAATGAAGACCGGCTTTGCACAGGACATTACATCTGAAATTTCATTGGCAGTAAACGTTCCTGTTATTGCCAGCGGGGGAGCGGGAAGCATGGAGCATTTTGCCGATGTGTTTATAAACGGCAAGGCCGATGCCGCTCTCGCTGCCAGCGTATTTCATTTTAAAGAGATTGGAATACCAGATTTAAAACAATTTCTGAAAGGAAGAAAGATTGAAATAAGAATTTAGAAGTCAGAAGACAGAAGCCAGAAGAATGCGATATGGACTAATCTTGTACTTTTCGCTTCTGACTTCTGACTACTCTCTTCTGATTTCTATTAATAATAAACTCCAATAACTATGACCTCATTTAACATCGATTTCTCCAAATCACCTGACAAGCTTGTTCCGGTAATTATTCAGGATGAACACACTTCACAAGTGCTCATGCTGGGCTATATGAATGCAGAAGCATGGAAAAAAACACAGGAAGAAAAGCGGGTGACGTTTTACAGCCGGAGCAAGAAGCGTTTATGGACCAAGGGCGAAGAGAGCGGGAACTTTCTGGATGTAAAGGAAATCAAATCCGATTGCGATAACGATACATTGCTTATCCGGGTAAAACCGGTTGGTCCTGTTTGTCATACAGGCGCCGACACTTGTTTCCAGGAAAAGAATATTTCCCTTGATTTTCTTCACACCCTCGAAAGGGTGATACAGGACAGAAAACAAACTCCGTCCGACAAATCGTATACCAGCTCTCTTTTTGCCAAAGGCATTAATAAAATAGCCCAGAAGGTAGGAGAGGAGGCCGTGGAACTGGTCATTGAAGCAAAAGATCAGGATATGAACCTGTTCAAAAACGAAGCAGCCGATTTGATGTATCATTATCTTATTTTACTGGCGGCAAAGGATTGTTGTTTAGATGATATTGTTCGGGTATTGGAGGAAAGGCATAAGAAATAGAAGGAAGAAGTCAGAAGAGAGAAATCAGAAGTGGGAATTCAGAAGCAGGAAGCGGATGTCTTGCTCTTTCATAATAGAATATTGATATAATAGCATTATTCGTAATAAAATACTGTATTTTAGTCAATATAGCCTTAATAGTTTGGATTATTAACATAAGTACAAAATTGGTACTTTTGTCCTTGGCTTTTCACTTGGAAAGCGCGATCTTTAACAAGATTCAACTTCGAAATCATGGAAAATTCAGAACAGGAAAGAAATTTTGATGCCAAGCTTGAGCGCAATGAGACTATTGAGCCGAAAGACTGGATGCCGGATAATTACCGCAAACATTTGATCCGTCAGATATCACAACATGCACATTCGGAAATAGTAGGTATGCTGCCGGAAGGAAACTGGATTACACGTGCCCCAAGTTTAAGAAGAAAGATGGTATTACTGGCCAAAGTGCAGGATGAAGGTGGGCATGGGCTTTATCTTTACAGCGCTGCTGAAACACTGGGAATAACAAGAGAAGAGTTAGTTTCTCAACTGCTCACCGGCAAGGCAAAATATTCCAGTATTTTCAATTATCCTACCCTTACCTGGGCCGATATCGGTGCTATTGGATGGCTGGTAGATGGTGCTGCTATTATGAATCAGGTGATGCTACAACGCACCTCTTACGGACCTTATGCAAGAGCCATGGTTCGTATTTGCAAGGAAGAAAGTTTTCACCAGCGTCAGGGGTATGAAATAATGATGGTGCTTGCCAAAGGCAGCCCGGAACAAAAAGCAATGGCACAGGATGCGATTAACCGCTGGTGGTGGCCTTCACTGATGATGTTTGGCCCAACCGATGAGAAATCGCCAAACTCAGCAAACGCCATAAAATGGAAAATCAAACGGGAAAGTAATGACCAGCTCCGTCAGAAGTTTGTAAATCAGACAGTGCCTCAGGCCGAGATTATCGGTCTTACAGTTCCTGATAAGGACCTGGTATGGAACGAGTCCAAAAAAGGATATGATTTCGGCACTCCTGATTGGGAAGAATTTTACAATGTTATTGCCGGCAACGGACCTTGTAATAAAGATCGTTTGGCAGCCCGTACCAAAGCACATGCAGAAGGTGCATGGGTGAGGGAAGCGGCTCAGGCGTTTGCCGATAAAAGAAAAGAGTTGGAAGTAATCTAAAAATTAGAAATTTAAGATTTAAGAATTATGATTTAAGATTTTTGAGTGGAATACAAAAGCAAATCATAAATCATAATTCATAAATCATAATTCTTAAATCAATAGTAGTTATGACAAAAGACAGTCAGGGATTCCTTTGGGAAGTATTTATTCAGTCTAAACCCGGTCAGCCTCACAGGCATTGTGGAAGCGTACATGCTCATGATAAAGAAATGGCGCTTCAGAATGCACGTGATGTATATACCCGTCGTAATGAAGGTACGAATATCTGGGTTGTACGATCCGAGTATATAGTTTCTTCTTCTCCGGAAGATATCGGACCGTTTTTTGAACCGGCCAATGACAAAATCTATCGCCATCCAACTTTTTACTCAGTCCCTGAAGGGGTCACCCATATGTAAGCCATGAATCAGAACGAAGCACATTTCAATTATATTCTCCGTCTGGCCGATACCAACCTGGTGTTGGGACATCGTCTTTCCGAATGGAGCGGACATGGTCCTTATCTGGAAGAAGATATTGCCATGACCAATATTGCGCTTGATATGATTGGGCAAGCCAACTCGCTTTTACAGCATGCAGCCAAACTGGAAGGGAAAGGAAGGACAGAGGATGATCTGGCATATATGCGCAATGAAAGAGAGTTTTACAATACATTATTGTCGGAACAAAAAAATATTGATTTTGCTTTTACCATAGTAAGACAGTTTTTGTCCGACGCATTTGATTTTCATTTGTATAAAAAACTGGAGTCATCCAAAGATGAAACCCTGGCTGCTTTAGCTGTTAAGGGAGGAAAAGAAGTAACCTATCATTTACGTCATACGGCAGCCTGGATGGAACGTCTGGGTGATGGCACCGAAGAGAGTCATGCCCGTCTTCAGAAGGCATGGAATGAACTCTGGGCTTATACGGCTGATCTTTTTGCGATGAACACCTCTGACCGGGAGCTTGTAAAAGCAGGTATTGCTGTTGATAATGAAACAATCAAATCGGCCTGGCTCAAGACTGTGGAAGAGGTGATGAAGAAAGCACATCTTACCATGCCAGCCAATACCTGGCAGCATTCGGGTAGCAGGGAAGGAAAACATACGGAGCACCTTGGTTTTCTGCTGGCAGAAATGCAGTACTTGCATCGTACCTATCCACAGGCTCAGTGGTGATTCACTGATTCAACTTTATCATGACACAGGAAGCTCATACATATACCAACCAGGAGATCTTCCGGCTTCTTGCTACTATTCCCGATCCGGAAATTCCCGTTATCACCATCGAAGATCTTGGCGTGTTACGTTCTGTAACACGGGAAGGTGATATGGTACATGTTTGTATTACCCCAACCTATTCGGGTTGTCCTGCTATGAAAATGATAGAACAGGATATCGTTTCTCTCCTGAAAGAAAAAGGAATAGAAAAAGTGAAGGTAGATATGGTGTATGCTCCTGCATGGACTACAGACTGGATTTCCGATGAAGCAAAAGAAAAATTAAGACGTTATGGTATTGCTCCTCCGGAGAAAGCAACAGCCGATAAAAGCGCCATCACCGGTAAGCCTAAGCACCTGGCTTGTCCGCGCTGTGGATCAAAGAATGTGGAAATGATTTCTCAGTTCGGCTCTACCGCCTGCAAGGCATTGTATAAGTGCCTGGATTGCAAAGAGCCGTTTGATTATTTTAAATGTATTTAGAAACAAGGTTTACTTATGCCATTTATAAAATCGGAAACCATCGGTCAGGTAAGAAAACTAACACTGAACCGTCCTGACAAGTTCAACAGTTTTAACCGGGAAATGGCCCTCCTGCTTCAGCAGGAACTGGATACCGCAGCCGATGACAAAGCAATCCGTGCCATCCTGATTACAGGGGAGGGCAAAGCTTTTTGTGCAGGACAGGATCTGAGCGAAGCGGTGGATGCGAGCGGCCCCGGTATTGAACGCATTGTAAGAGAACATTACAACCCGATTATAGCCCGTATCCGTCAGATAGAAAAACCTATTGTATGTGCTGTTAACGGTGTAGCAGCCGGTGCCGGTGCCAATATTGCTCTGGCATGCGATGTGGTAATTGCGGCGTCTTCGGCCTCGTTTATTCAGGCATTCAGTAAAATAGGATTGATACCCGACAGTGGCGGCACCTTTTTTCTTCCGCGTCTGATTGGGTTTGGACGAGCTTCGGCCACCATGATGCTTGGAGATAAAATATCTGCCGGTGAAGCGCTTCAGATGGGAATGATTTATATGGAAGTGGAAGATGAGATTCTAATGGAAAATGCTTTTAATCTGGCCAAAGTACTTTCTGTGATGCCTACAAAAAGTATCGGCCTCACTAAACGTCTGTTGAACCAAAGCCTTTCTGCCACACTGGAAGATCAGCTGAATGCAGAACGGAATATGCAGGTGGAAGCTGCCAATTCATACGACTACCAGGAAGGGGTGAAAGCCTTTCTTGAAAAAAGAAAACCTGCTTTTAAAGGAGAATAAATAGATGTTTAACAAAGAATCTGTTATCGGTATAGTAGGCTCCGGAGCTATGGGATCGGGTATTGCGCAGGTAGCTGCAACCGCAGGACATCGGGTACATGTATTCGATACCAATGCCAATGCGCTTGCTGCAGCCGAAAAAGGAGTAAAGGCCACCATGGCAAAATTGGTGGAGAAACAAAAGATCAGCGCGGCGGAATCCGAAAGGATTCTAAGCCTCTTTCATTTTGAAAGTAAACTCGATGGGTTGAAGGATTGTCAGCTGGTGATAGAAGCGATTGTTGAAAATCTGGATATCAAGAAAAAACTTTTTGCCGAGTTGGAAGGGATTGTGAAGCCCAATACCGTGCTGGCCAGCAACACTTCATCGCTGTCAATCGCATCTATTGCAGCAGCATGTAAAGATGCTTCACGGGTGGTGGGAATTCACTTCTTTAACCCTGCACCACTCATGCCACTGGTAGAAATCATTCCGGCTATTACTACTTCAGCCTCAACAGCCTCGTCATGCAAAGCGCTGGTAGATAGCTGGGGAAAGATAACTGTAATGGCTAAGGATACACCGGGCTTTATCGTCAACCGTGTGGCCCGATCTTATTATGGAGAAAGCATACGCATATACGAAGAAGGAATTGCCGGTTTCCCTACCATCGATTGGGCATTGAAAACATTTGGTGGGTTTAGGATGGGGCCTTTTGAGCTGATGGATTTTATTGGAAACGATATCAATTTTAAAGTAACGGAATCGGTATGGGAGCAGTTTTTTTATGAGCCTCGATTTAAGCCCTCTCTCACACAGAAACGATTGTATGAGGCGGGACTGTTTGGACGCAAAAGCGGAAAAGGATATTATAACTATGCGGAAGGGAGTGTGCCGTCCGAGCCGGTAAAGGATGAAGAGCTGGGTAAGCGAATTTTCAACCGGGTGATTGCTATGCTTATCAATGAAGCAGTAGACTCGCTCTATCTGCAAGTAGCCACCAAGGAAGACATTGATCTTGCGATGACAAAAGGTGTTAATTATCCCAAAGGATTGCTGAAATGGATGGATGAATTAGGCGCGGAACAGGTACTCGAAACACTGAATAAATTATATGCAGATTATCAGGAAGAGCGCTATCGCCCCAGCCTGTTATTGAAAACAATGGTGAAAAGCAAAAAGAAATTCTATGAGTGAAGAATCTGAGGTAATTGAATCCGTTATGTATTATGAATCTCCAGTCGGTTTGCTCGAACTGAGAGCTGGAGATAAAGGATTGCGATCTCTGCTGTTCAAATTTGAAAGGGATCCGATGGTTGTGACCGACGAACAGTCTCCCTTCCTCTTAACATGCAAAGCTGAGCTGGATGAATATTTTGCCGGAAAGAGAACCACCTTTACTCTTCCTCTTGATATGCAAGGCACGGATTTTCAACTCATCGTATGGAAGGAATTAACGTTTATTCCGTTTGGGCAAACAATCTCTTATCTGCAGCTGGCCAAACGGGTTGGTGATCTTCATTCAACCCGTGCGGTGGGAAATGCAAACGGAAAAAACCCATTGTCAATCATCGTACCTTGCCACCGCGTTATTGGCTCCAACGGTAAGCTCGTGGGATATGGAGGCGGAATGGATAATAAACGATGGCTACTGGAATTCGAACGTAACCTGACTACAAAAGATTTGTTTAACAGCATGCTTCCCGAATCCGGTCATGGAGAATAAAGAAAAGGCTGCCCACATACAAAAGAAAATGTATGATAAAGACTGGTTCAGTCAGTGGTTAGGTATTGAATGCATAGACAGTGGTGCCGGTTACAGCAAACTGAAAATGGTGGTACGAAAGGAAATGCTGAATGGGTTTGGAATAGCTCACGGGGGCATTACCTATTCTCTGGCCGATAGCGCCCTGGCCTTTGCCTCCAATTCACACGGACGGATGGCTGTTTCTATTGAGACAAGCATTTCTCATACGGAATCTCTGGTGGAAGGAGATATTATTATTGCCGAAGCGGAAGAACTTAGCTTGTCGAATAAAATTGGTGTATACCAGATTAAGGTGAGTAAGCCCGATCATAAGGTGGTGGCCTTGTTTAAAGGTACGGTGTATCGTACGGGCAAAGAATGGTTTCCCGGTTCAAGTACCAGCCCGATAAAAAATTAGCAGCTAAAAAAAATATTTATGAATACGGCCTATTTAATTGATGGAGTACGCACTCCGGTAGGAAATTTCGGAGGAACACTTTCGGTTATCCGCACAGACGATCTGGCGGCATTGGTGCTGAAAGAATTGCTGGTACGTAACCCTTCTGTGGATCCATCTTTTATTGGAGAAATAATATTGGGTTGTGCTAATCAGGCCGGAGAAGATAATCGCAATGTAGCCCGTATGGCGGGACTGCTGGCTGGTATACCGTATAGTGTTCCGGCTGAAACGGTAAACAGACTTTGTGCTTCTGGTCTCTCTGCAGCCATGGCTGCAGCAAGAACTATACAATGTGGTGATGCAGATATAATGATTGCAGGTGGGGTAGAAAACATGACCCGTGGTCCCTGGGTTATTTCCAAAACATCTAGTGCTTTTGGCAGGGATGCCCAGATGTTTGATTCCAGCTTCGGATGGAGATTTATCAATCCCCAAATGAAAGCGCTTTATGGGGTGGATGGAATGGGTGAAACGGCGGAGAACCTGGCCATGAGAGATAAGATTTCGCGTGATGATCAGGACCTCTTTGCATATCGCTCCCAGATGAAAGCGCATGCGGCACAACAAAAAGGAAGACTGGCAAAAGAAATTACAGGCGTTCAGATTCCACAACGAAAAGGAGATCCTGTTCTGTTTGATAAAGATGAATTCATCAAACCAACTTCATCTGTTGAGATTCTTGCCAAACTGAAACCGTCTTTTAAAAGTGATGGTACAGTTACCGCCGGTAATTCCTCGGGATTAAATGACGGAGCTGCAGCCTTGTTATTGGCTTCGGAACACGGAATAAAGAAATATAATCTTAAACCCAAGGCCCGAATTGTTAGTTGTGGTATGGTTGGAGTGGAGCCACGGATCATGGGGATAGGACCTGTGGAAGCAAGCAATAAAGCGTTGGCTAAAGCGGGCTTGAAGATGAGCGATATGGATATTATAGAGCTCAATGAAGCATTCTCTGCACAAGCTCTGGCTTGTATCAGGGCCTGGAAGCTGGATGATAAAGACCCTCGTATAAATCCAAACGGAGGTGCTATTGCTATCGGTCACCCCCTGGGCATGAGCGGAGCTCGTATTCTGAATGCAGCAGCTATAGAGTTGCATGAACAAAACAAACAATATGCTTTGGTTACTCTTTGTATCGGACTTGGACAAGGATATGCCGTTATCATTGAGCGTGTATAAATAATATCCCTGTTTAAATGGCCAATATTTTCGAATTCAACGGGTTCAGACCTGTGGTGCACGAAAGTGCGTTTATTCATCCGAATGCCACAGTAACTGGCAATGTAATCATTGGAGAGAAAGTATATATTGGCCCTGGCGCAGCATTGCGGGGCGATTGGGGGCAGATCATCATTGGGAACGGCTGTAATGTGCAGGAAAATTGTACCATTCATATGTTTCCCGGGTTGACAGTTATTTTGAAAGAAGGTGCACATATTGGTCATGGAGCCATTGTACACGGCGGAACAATCGGGAAAAATGTATTGGTAGGCATGAATTCGGTGATTATGGATCATGTGCAGATAGGCGATAATTGTATTATAGGTTCCTTATGTTTTGTTCCGGAAGGGATGATTATCCAGGAACGAAAAGTTGTTGTGGGGAGTCCGGCAAAAATTGTGAAAGACGTAAGTGACGAAATGCTGGAATGGAAAACGAAAGGTACTGCATTATACCAGCGCTTGCCGGCTGATTGCAAAGCCACGCTTAAGCCATGTGAGCCTTTGAGGGAGGTGGAAGCGGACAGGCCTGTACAAGAAGATTTCTATAAAAGCTGGAAGAAGAATAAATAAACTATTGCCATTCCTTTGCAGACCTGATTAACGGCTGCAGCCCTTGCAGTTTTTTCGGCGAATATAATCGATTACATATTCTTTCTGAGTATCTACGCCCTTTAGCACATCATTGATGTTGAGTGGTATGGCAACATCCGGAATTACTCCCCGGCCTGTGGGATGATGCGTGTCAACGGCCATGTAGTATCTGAAAAGAGGTATTTTAACCCGTATATGTGTATTGGGAAGTGTTAGTATAGTAAATAACCCGCTGTTATTTCCTTCATAAGCACCTCCGGTTTCTTCACCAATAAATATGGCTTTTTGATGAAACTGACAGATGGCTGCAAACTCTGCCGTGGTGGAAAAGCTTCCTCCGTTAATAAGAACATAAACCTGGCCAGCAAAATGATTTTTTCCGGGTTGATGAATGTGGGTGTCAGAGCCATGCTTCCACTCAATATGTCCTGTACTGGCTTTGCTGGAAAGGAAACGAAGTGACCGGCAGATGAGTTTCTTGCTAAAAAATTTCTGATAACTATACTTCTTTTTACTTGCCAGTTCAATACGGTCATAATAACGAAAAGCAGAGTCGGTAAGAAAAGAATACAGATACCAGCCGAAATCATCATCTCCTCCTTCATTGTTTCTTAAGTCGATTACCAGGTCGTTTACGCCCCGGTATTTCAATGTGTCGAATGTATGGCGCAGAAATGATTTGAACTTTTGTTTCGAGGCGGTAATATCATTGTTGTCAAAAGAATGTATGGTAAGAACACCTATTTTATCATCTGTCAGCTGAAAATTCAGAGGAGGTGCGTCGGTAATTTGTTTGGAAAGAGTAGAGGTTCTTTTCTTTTTAATTTTTTTTATTTCGGGTATATGTAAGCCCGGCAGGCTGCGTACGCTCATGAGTTCTTCTCCCGGCATTCTGAACCGGAGTGAAAACCATTCCGGTTGTGAAATGAATTCAGAATAGATGAGCGAAAAATCTTTTTCCAGGATATGGTATTTGAGACCTTCTATCACCCCATCACCCGGTATATGAGGCAAAAGAAGATGGAGTATAGTTTGAGTACTTTGTCCGTTTAATTCCAGCAGTTCAGAGCCATTGGGAATAGTACTATCGGTGCTGAAATTGGAAAATAGATAAACACGATGATCCACTATTTTTACTTCAAAGGGGAAAAGCTTGGCCTGTTTTTCTTCATAGTTATTTGTGTAAGCTTTGGAAAGGGAGCAGGAGGTGTGTCCGCATCCTATGCCTGATACAAGACCGGTTACAGCTCCAAAAAAATCAAGCTCTGTCTGGTCTTCCTGCAAACCTGCGTGAATACTGTCGAAACGGGAAATAAATTCGGAAGTGGCATGAAAGGTATATAAGCCAGGATGGGCTTCCTCCAGGGCCTTTTTCAGAATCCAGAAATCATCCTGCAGCTGCGCGAGCGGATATTTTTTCTCCGGATGATAAGCGGACGCGGTATGCTGCTGGGCTGGTGAAAGGTGAAAAACCAAACAAGCAACTACTATCCACAAAAAGCTAGATCTCATATGCAAACAATGATGATAAAGATAAGCAATAATAGACCTAGGTTAAGCCGGAGGTCAGCTTCATGAATCATTCGTTGTTGGCAAAAAAACCGGATTGCATTGCCTGAGGAGCGGGGTTCAGGCTATACTGGTAAAATGATGAGAAAAAAATTGATGCACAAGAACCTACATGGCCCTTAATTGAAGGGGCAGGACTGATAAATGGCTTAATTTTGCTGCTGGTTTCTGTGTCAATCCTGAAGCAATTCTGCATAGGTAAGCTCAAATTCCAGATGGGCTGTTTCTCCTTCTTTCAGTTGCATAGGCTCACTTGTTTTGGTGTAGTAGCCCTGCTTTTCAGCACGGAGGGTGTAGATTCCTTTTTTTACTGCCCGGAATGAAAAAACACCTTCTGCATCGGATTGTATGACGGCACCGGTTTCTACCAGTGTAATGGAGGCTTCGGCTAATGGAGAACTTGATTTCCGGGCAGAACCCGACTCCCGGGTGCGTACAATACCCCGGATTCTTACACCGTTTGCTCCCGGATCATCGGTTTTCCTTTTTGTCATATACTCGATATGAAAAGACGAATGCTTTTTTTTCAGCGATTCGGCCAGCGGATCCAGGTAGTCGCTGCAAAGTGCCAGGGCATTCTTAAAAAGCCGGTTGAAGCATACCATCAGCTGTTTGCGGCGCATCATGGCCGAACGGGGACTGTCCAGTACCGGCATATAGTTATTGAGGGCCAGCTCCCAGGCATGAATTGCGGTGGTATTATTGCCATAAACAGCCAGATGTGGAGAAAGTAATTGGACCAATTCAAACAAAAATTGAAGTTTCAGTTTCAATTCCGTGTCTGAAAGCAGCAGGGAGTCTTCTTTTGAAAACTCAAGCTGTTTCTCCAGCTCGGGATTCGTCGTATCTATTGCATAGGCGGTAGCTAATGCCGTTTGTATTCGACTTAGATTGAAAACTGCTTCCCGGAGAGCTCCGGGGTTTACATTCGTTTCTCCGGGGCCAGGCAACAAGGTATTGATACACTTGATGGATGCAATAAGTTGCCCCAGTGAGTTAATACCGGTGGCAAAGGCTGGATTTTTTTCTACAATTTTTTTTTGAAGCTGGCAGTATGAATGCACGGAGCAAAACATCGTTAACCAGTTGGATTGGCTTTGAGTCATATGTTTTTTTGTTTGATAATAATATTCGGATAAGAATTCATCTTCACAAAGAGAATGGAAAAAATGTCACCTCCGTAAGGGGGATATTAAATCACGTATTTGTACGTAGGTGAATATGCGAGGGCTCTGATTTTTACAGTATGTTTGATAACCTTGAATTTACGCACGGTTAAAATATTTATATTTGATACCCAAACACACCTGCCATGCCAAGCCTTACAAAAGAAAAAAGCAATATGACCCGATTGAATAATTATGCTCTTGGCAAATGGATTGCCGGAGAGGGGGAAGGACAAACGCTTTATAATGCCATTACCGGAGGAGTTGTTGCTACAGCTTCCAGCAAGGGTCTGGATTTTAAAGCTATGTGCGAATATGCGAGAACGACAGGCGGATTGCGTTTGCGCAAGATGACATTCCATGAGCGGGGACGTATGCTCAAAGCGCTGGCATTGCATCTGATGGAAAAGAAGGAGTTGTTTTATCAAATCAGCTGGGCCACCGGAGCTACCCGAACGGATAGCTGGGTGGATATAGAAGGAGGTATTGGTAACTTATTTGCCTATGCCAGTCTGCGCCGTACCTTTCCCGATGAACCGTATTGTGTGGAAGGAGATATGGCCAAACTTTCCAAAGGAGGGTCGTTTATAGGGCAGCATATCTGTGTTCCAAAAGAGGGGGTTGCGATTCATATCAATGCATTTAATTTTCCGGTGTGGGGTATGCTTGAAAAAGTTGCCGTTAACTGGATGGCCGGTGTTCCTGCCATTGTGAAACCGGCTACTGTTACCTCTTTCCTTACCGAAGCGGTAGCCAGAGAAATTATTGCTTCCGGCATTTTGCCTGAAGGTGCATTGCAGGTGATTTGTGGATCGGCTAATGGCATTTTGGATTATGTTACCAATCAGGATGTAGTCACCTTTACCGGTTCTGCTACTACCGGAAAAATGCTGAAAGCTCATCCCCGTTTGCTGGAAGAAGCGGTGCCATTTAACATGGAGGCCGATTCACTCAACTGTTGCCTGCTCGGCGCGGATGTAAAGCCAGGATCACCGGAGTTTGATATTTTCATTAAAGAGGTACAGCGGGAAATGACTACCAAGGCAGGGCAAAAATGTACGGCTATCCGTCGCATTATTGTGCCTGAAAATATGGTGGAGGATGTGCAGCTGGCATTGAGCAAACGTCTGGCAGCAACGCAAATCGGAGATCCTCAGGTAGAAGGAGTGCGCATGGGCGCCCTTGCCGGAAAGGCGCAACTTCAGGAAGTACATGAGAAAGTGGCTCAACTGAACAAAACACAAAAGATTGTGTATGGCGACCTGGAAAATTTTTCGGTTACGGGTGCCGATAAAAACATGGGAGCCTTTATGTCCCCCATTCTTTTTCTGAATGAAAATCCTTTCAAATATACCGATGTACATAACCTGGAAGCATTCGGACCGGTTAGCACCATTATGCCTTATAAGAGCCTGGAAGAGGCTATTGAGTTATCTAAAATGGGTAAAGGATCGCTGGTCAGCTCAATCATTACTGCTGATGATCGTATAGCCCGTCAATATGTATTAGGCGCAGCCTGCATGCATGGTCGTATATTGGTACTAAACAGCGATTGTGTCAAGGAAAGTACCGGTCACGGTTCTCCTATGCCATTGCTGGTTCATGGTGGTCCTGGCAGGGCAGGGGGAGGGGAAGAGATGGGTGGAAGAAGAGGTGTGTTCCATTATCTGCAACGTACTGCTATTCAGGGGTCTCCAACAACCATTGGGAATATAACCCATCAGTATCAATATGGAGGGAAGTATATCGAACATGAAGCACATCCTTTCCGTCGCTATTTTGAAGAGCTGGAGATAGGGGAAACCCTCATTACCGCTAAACATACGGTAAGTGAGTCCGATATCGTGAATTTTGCCAATGTAAGCGGGGATAACTTCTATGCCCATATGGATGCGACAGCACTTGATGGAACAATCTTTACAGGGCGTGTAGCACATGGCTATTTTGTACTGAGCAAAGCAGCCGGTTTGTTTGTAGATGCCAGAAAGGGGCCTGTTCTGCTTAATTATGGCCTGGAGGAATGCCGTTTTACCAAACCGGTTTACCCTGGAAGCACTATCGGAGTAAGGTTTACCTGTAAGGAAAAGGTGGATCAGGAAAAGAAAACACCGGAAGATATTGCCAAAGGTATTGTGAAGTGGCTTGTCGATGTTTATGACGAAACGGGCGAAACGGTAGCCATTGCCACTATTTTGACCATGGTAAAAAAGAAAAACCAGGATTAACGTTTTATTTGTCTTTATTTAATCACAAATGCTTCATTATTATATAGTTGTGGATTGATTCGGGCTTATATTAAGTAAAAAAAGGGGATCTTTTCCCAATCCCTTTAACAAGCTTCATCAGGTTTTTTTCAACAGTCATAGTCACCTGACATACAGTTGTCTAAAACATAGCCTGTTCATAAAAAAATCGTTAACTTTGTTTCTCCTAACTGGAAAAACATGTACGACTCACTCAAGCGTTTCGAGCAAAAATACGGTCATCTGAAGAAACTCGGTTTCCGTATAAATGGGTTGATCATGATTGATCCAAAGCGAAAGTCGCATGCGATTGATGTGAGCCGCCCTCTTATTTTTGACAGCCGTCTGATTCCTAAAAAATTCGAAGGCCTGCCGATTAAAAGCAAAATTTACGGAGAACTGCCAGCTGAATTTAATGTGGACAGGGAAAAAAGAGAGTATGTGTGGGCTCCTGAGCGTTTTGAAAAATATGTAGATCGTTGTGGTGCGGAAATTAAAAAGCTGCTCAACAATCCTGCTATGAACCGCAATGAAATGCTTTCCGCTCTTTGCTTTGGAAATTTTGAAGAACATAAGGTAAAATATATGCAGCTGATACAACAAGGTAAATTTGCTGCATACAGAGAAAATTAATTGGATTAACAGTAGGTTTAACACACTTGTCCCGCGATAGCGGGACATTTTGTTTTATAGCGTTTCTGTCCGGGTTTTATTTTTTTTCAAATGATTAGTACTTTAGACGACTTAAACAGCATCCTCATGACCGATATAGGAACCGTATCTACCAGCCATTCAAATGGTATTGCTACCATCACTTTTTTTCATCCTCAAAGCAACTCATTGCCCGGAGCGCTGCTTCGTAAACTGGCTTCCGAAATTGAAACGGAAGGAAATAATCCGGACATAAAGGTTATTGTGCTCCGAAGCCTTGGTGCAAAGGCATTTTGTGCCGGAGCTTCTTTTGATGAGTTGATATCCATTCAGACGATTGAAGAAGGGAAAAAATTTTTCTCCGGTTTTGCCATGGTTATTAATGCCATGCGCAGGGCTCCCAAATTTGTATTAGTAGGGGTGCAAGGTAAAGCTGTAGGCGGAGGTGTAGGCATTGCATGTTCCGGAGACTATACCTTCGCTACTACCGAAGCTGCTGTTAAACTAAGCGAACTGGCAGTAGGTATCGGGCCCTTTGTAGTGGGACCTGCAGTGGAGCGAAAGATCGGAACTTCGGCCTTTTGTCAGCTTACGATAGCTGCTACGGAATGGCAGACGGCACAATGGGCACGAGAAAAAGGAATGTATATGGATGTGTTTGAGGATATACCCCAAATGGAAAATGCATTGAATGCACTGGCTGAAAAACTGGCCCTTTCCAATCCGGAAGCTATGAAGATGTTAAAGAAAGTGATGTGGCACGAAACCGAACATTGGGATACCCTGCTGATAGAACGTGCAGAGATGAGTGGAAGACTGGTGTTGTCGGATTTTACACGTAAGGCAATTAATAAGTTCAAGGAAAAAGCCAAATAGAAAAAGAGAGCAATGACCAGTTCGCAGTTGGCAATAATCAGTTGCCAATTTACAGAACCCGTTTAGAAAGCAATATTTTGCAGATTGCTAACTGGTCATTGCCCACTTTTTAGTTCTCTACCGGAAGTAATGCATACTGTTTTCCATAGTATAGCATCTGTTCTACAAAGTCTTTCGGGTATTCCACCTTCACATCAATGATCTTATCTCCGTCCATCACAGGAACCAGCTTAGGCTGTATGAATCCCATGTAAGGGGCTATGTTTAGTTTGGAGTAGCGTTTCATCACCTCTTCATGCAGGGCAGGGTCAACCTTCACACCGAAATTTTCTACCAGGTCATGTCCTGCCTTGTAGTCACCTTCCGATTTTACGCGTTGTATTTCACGAAGCAGATCGCCGAATAAGACCCGGAGTTTGGAATAGTCGTTTATCACAAAGAATGTTTTTCCATCTTTGGATTTCTTTTCAATCACCTTGTCTTTCGCTCCTTTTTCATATACCCAGGCAGCAACGAGTTGCCGGTTGCGCATATGCGCCTCTTCCAGATTCTTGCCCGGTGCCAGACGGCTAAGCTGAATCATAAGGCCTTTGGTGATATATTCATCATAAGCTGCTTTCCCATAATCCAGGCTAGGCATCACACCAATTTCAACGAGTTTAGGGTCGAGCAGATAGTACAGCGCTACCAGGTCGGCACGTCCTTCTTCCAACGTACTGGCATAGTTCTTAAGGGTAACATAAGGCTGTGCTACACCCGGGTTAATCTGTCCCGATGCATGTCCGATAACTTCATGCATATCGGTATGCAGTTTATCGGCCAGATGTGCATATTTTTTTACACGTTCTTTGATTTCGTCGTTGTAATAAAATTCATCAATAACACCGGGTCCGGAAGCTCGGTCATACGCTTCCACAATATTCCCCAAGTTGACCGATTTGGAACCATGCTGCTCGCGTATCCATTCGTTATTAGGCAGGTTGATGCCGATAGGGGTAGAAGGGGCATTGTCTCCGCCTTCCACTACCACTGTAATCACTTTGGCCGAAATTCCTTTTACATCTTTTTTCTTGTGCTCGGGTTTCAGCGGGCTGTTATCTTCAAACCATTGTGCATTATCGCCTATGGCTTTAATCCGTTTGCTGGCTTCCATATCCTTGATGGATACACAGGACTCAAATGAACCTTTATATCCTAGCGGATCGGAATACACTTCTATGTATCCGTTAACAACATCAATGACGGAGTTCACATCTTTAACCCATGCAATATTGTAATCGTCAAAATCTTTCAGATCGCCGGTTTTATAAAAGCGGATCAACTTAACCAGTGCATCTTTTTGCTCCGGGTTCTCGGCTATAGCACTTGCTTTATCCAGCCAGTAAACCATTTTTTCAATGGCAGCAGAGTACATACCACCCACCATCCACTTTTTCTCTACAAGCTTTCCGTTTTCTTTAATCACCTTTGAATTCAGTCCCGTCATGACAGGAGTTTTTGAATTTTTGTCAATGGTGGCTGCGTAAAATTTCTGCACTTCATCCTGTGTCACTCCTTCGTAAAAATTTACAGCGGAAGATTTAATCAGATCTTTTTTAGGATCCAGATCCACTTTCTTGGGTGCTACATTGGGATCGAAAAGAATAGGTTCCATGCGCTGTTCAAAAGCATCAACCTGCTCACCGCCATGAAGCGGAAAAGCCGCAGGGTCCGAGTTTTTGATCAGATCGGCGAAATAAGATTTGCTGAACTCGGGCATAATCTTGTCGCTTGAATAATGGTGGTGGATACCGCTGGAGAACCATACACGCTTGGCATAAACCATGAATTTTTTATAATCTTCCGAATTCTTATCGCCTTTATAACTGGCAACAATATTTTCCAGTGTTTTGCGAACCGTCAGGTTGTATTTGTAGTTCTGATCCCAGTGTATGTCTCTTCCGCATAAAGCAGCTTCATACAGATAGTAGAGCATTTCTTTCTGTTTCGGAGTCAGACACTGAAAGCCCGGAACCTGGTAACGCAGTACTCTCAGGTCGGCAAACTGATCCGTTTGATATTGAAATGTGGAGTCGGATGCGTCAACACATGGGGTGCTTTCTTTTTTCACTTCGTCTTTTTCTTTTTTATCTCCGGCATTTCCGCAGGATTCACTCAGGATAAGGATACCGCTCAGTGCCATCAAGGCCAATCTCTTCATAGTTTTAATATTAATGTTGTGCAAGATTAAGATTTTATTTGCTTCCAAAGAGGAATGACATACAGAATATAGTGTCGATATTGTTAACAATACGGAATAATATTTCAATATATAATCAATGTTAGGAATAATAAAGTAACATTGATAAATTTACATATATATAATTCTGAAACTAAATTCATGCCATTGCCTACTGCAGAAAACACCCCGAGAAAAGTGTTGGCGCCCCTGCCAGAAGAAATAATGCTTAAAGCATTTGAGTTGATGTGCACGGCCAAAGCCATGAGTGCGCTTTACGAAGAAAAAAAGGAAGTAACTGCCAAATATGTACATGCTACCTCCCGTGGGCACGAAGCCATTCAGCTTGCATTGGGTATGCAGTTAAAAGCCCAGGACTATCTGTCCGTTTATTATCGTGATGATAGTGTACTTCTTGGCATGGGGTTGAAGCCTTATGAGCTTATGCTTCAGTTACTGGCCAAGCGGGACGATCCGTTTTCCGGAGGAAGGACATACTACTGCCATCCCAGCTTGAAGCGGGATGATATGCCCAAGATTCCCATGCAAAGCTCGGCCACCGGTATGCAGGCTATTCCTGCCACTGGTATGGCATTGGGTTTGAGATATAGGGAACAGACCGGACTTGATGTGTCCGAGCATGAAAAGCCCGTTGTGGTATGTTCGCTCGGTGACGCCTCCGTTACGGAAGGTGAAGTAGCCGAAGCTTTTCAGATGGCGGTACTTAAAAAACTACCTATCCTGTATCTGGTTCAGGATAATGAATGGGACATATCTGCCCACGCAAAAGAAACGCGTGCGCAGGATGCTGCAGAATATGCAAGAGGTTTTAAGGGAATGGAAGTGAGAAGTATCAATGGCAGTGATTTTGTTCGTTCATACGAAACGGTACGTGATATGCTGGCCCTGATACGAAAAGAAAGACGTCCTGTGCTTATTCATGCGCGTGTTCCATTATTGAATCATCATACTTCAGGAGTAAGAAAAGAATGGTACCGCGACGATCTGGAAGAGGCAGCACGCCGTGATCCGTTCCCCATGCTGCGTAACCAGCTGGTGGCTTCCGGTATTTCTTCTTCCCGATTAACGGAAATAGAAAAAAATGCTGCGGTTTCCGTGGAAGAACAATATCAACAGGCTTTGAAAGCAGAGGACCCACGGCCTGAAGATCTGTATTTGCATGATTATGCAGCAACGCCGGTTACAACAGAAACAGGAAACCGTTCACCGGAAGGAAAGCAGAGCACGGTGATGGTTGATTCGGCCTTATTTGCTATTCGTGAATTAATGACCAAACACCCTGAATGTCTGTTGTACGGACAGGATGTAGGAGGTCGTCTGGGTGGTGTTTTCCGCGAAGCGGCTACGCTTGCCCAACAATTTGGAGATGAGCGTGTATTCAATACACCCATCATGGAAGCGTTCATTATCGGGTCTACCGTAGGGATGAGTGCCGTTGGATTAAAACCCATTGTAGAAGTACAGTTTGCAGATTATATATGGCCGGGTCTTAACCAGTTGTTTACCGAGGTAAGCCGTTCCTGTTATTTGAGTAATGGTAAATGGCCCGTCAGTTGTATTATCCGCGTTCCGATAGGGGCATATGGCAGCGGCGGACCCTATCATTCTTCAAGTGTAGAAAGCGTGTTGGCTAATATCCGGGGAGTTAAAATTGCTTATCCTTCAACAGGCGCCGATCTGAAAGGGCTTATGAAATCAGCATATTATGATCCCAACCCGGTTGTCATTTTTGAACATAAAGGGTTGTATTGGAGTAAAATCAAAGGCACCGAAGACGCGAAGACTATAGAGCCGGATGAAGATTATATCATACCCTTTGGGAAGGCGAGAATGGTGCAGGAGGTGAGTCCGAGCCCTGATCAAAATACTGTTACGGTGATAACCTATGGAATGGGCGTCTATTGGGCAAAAAATGCATCCAAACAGTTTCCTGGCAGGGTGGAGATACTCGACTTACGTACCTTGAACCCGCTGGATGAAGAAGCTGTTCTGAACAGCGTTAAAAAACACAGCCGTTGTCTGGTTCTTACCGAAGAACCTGCCAATAACAGTTTCGCACAGGCATTGGCAGGAAGAATAGCCGAAACCTGTTTTTCTTATCTCGATGCTCCGGTAAAGGTATTGGGATCGAAGGAGCTGCCGGCTATTCCGTTAAATGCTACACTCGAAAGCACCATGCTGCCGAATGCCGATAAAGTAGCGGTGGTGATAAGCGAACTTCTCGAATTCTGAGCCGCACAGCGTTTTGTTTCATCTGGTTTGTAATTTTGTACAAATACAGAAGGAACAATGATTAAGTTCTTACTTATATGCTGTAGTTGCTGCGTTACCGTTTTTTCTTCTGCCCAGAAAAACGATTCGCTTGTCGTTACACGGGAGAAAGGTTTTTTTTCTATCCTTTACGAGAACGATGTGTTCACCAAAACGGATTATTACTATACGCAAGGGGTTCGTGCCGAATTGGTGCTTCCTGGGTTAAGTCATTCTCCCGTCAATTTCATCCTTCCTGTCCTTAAAACAAATACGCTTCAATATTCCGGTTTAGATGTCGAGCAGGATTGTTACACTCCTACTAGTCTTGTAGCCGATACAATCCGCAAAGGAGACAGGCCCTATTCAGGAGCTATTTACATTGGGGCGTTTCGTGTTTCGAATGATGAAAAAAATCATCAGCGCCTTACAGCAGGAATTGATTTGGGAACCGTAGGTCCTTGTGCGCTTTGTGAAGAAGAACAGAAAGGGATACATCGTGTTCTTGTTGATCAGCAGCCTATGGGCTGGGGATTTCAAATAAGACAGGATGCGCTGATCAATTATCGTCTGGGATATGAAAAAGGGGTTTATCTGAATAATTTTTTCGAGTTTCTTGTCAAAGCCCAGGCTCAGGCCGGTACTTTCAAAGACAATCTGAGTGTTGGAGCCACGATCCGTTTGGGGAGCATGCATTCTTATTTCAAATTCTATGAACCCGGAATAGGAAAAGAGCGGATGGGTGGGGAAGATGAAAAGGGTCAGTTCTTTTTCTTTGTGCAGGGACAAACCTCACTCATCGGATATGATGCAACGCTGGAGGGTGGTTTGTTTGATACCAATAATGTCTATGTAATTAATCCTTCAGCACTGGAACGGGTTGTGTATTCCTTCAGCGGCGGGGTTTGTTGGTATTATAAAAAGTTCAGAATCACATATTCCCAAACCTATATAAGTCCTGAATTTAACGGAGGATTAAATCATGCCTGGGGCAGTGTGTTATTTCAGTTTGGTTTTTAAAGTGTCATGAGTAACTCCAGGTAAGCTTTTAGCCGTTCTTTATTATTGGCAGCAAAGTGCTGATATTGGGCATTAAAATCGATATGGTATTGGGAAAGTAATACATAGCAGTCCAGATATCCCGCCTGTTGCATTTTGCGTGCAAATGGAAATTTGTCAGGAGCCGTTTTCTGAAGCATATATTCCCATGCAAACACCTCGGCATAACGGCTTTGGGTAAGCTCATTCTTATTTACGATAATCCCATCTTTGTCACAATATTTTTCAATAAGAGAAAATCCATTGATATATTCCATCCAGTCCCTGTCTCCTTTTTCATTCAGAGGCTGATCCCCCATTGTATTGGGAAACACCACCCGTTCTGTCCAGTGCCGGTCGAAATGCCCGTTTTGTGCTTTAACTACTTCTTCCAGTTTTTGAAAAAGACTTACTTCTGGATATAGCAATAGGGCATCAATTGTTTCACGTTTGGCATCGTCATAGGCTTCCATTTGAAAAAGGGCGTCCACAAGGTATTTTCTTGGTTCCTGAAGACGGGGTTTCCGTCTTACCGCCTCTTTGAAACAGGCAGAAGCAAACAAATAATCATGTTTGCTATAGTAGGCATCACCCAAATAAAGTCCGGCCCTGTAATAGGAGGTATCATAAACAAGTGCCTGATGATAATGGCTTATAGCATCGGCATAATTCTGTTTTTTAAAACTTTGTTCGCCGGCCCTGAATTCCCTGATGGCGGCGCTGTTTTGTGACGAATCGATAGAAACTGGATCGAGCATAAAAATGCGCAGGAGCATGGAAGGCACTTCCGCATCGGGGCATTTAAGGGTAGCTGTTCTCCAGGTATTGATACAATGATTCAGATAATAATGAGAAGGGCGTACGGCATCCAGCTTGGCGATAAAAATGCGGCTCAGGCTGTCTCTTTGCCTTTCCTGTACTGTAGCAGAAGAAGAAAGGGGGCGGTCTAAAAACGAGATATCATCCTTTTGTGATTTCTGGTAATAGTTGAGCATTTGTACTTCCGAGGTGAAATTCCATATCGAAGCCTCATGCTGGTATTTTTTACAAAGAGGAGAAAGGATCTTTTCCGCATCATCATATTTCCATTGCACATACAAGGCTTTGGCCCGACGAAATCTCCGCTGATCCCTTTTGCTTACCTGAGAAAAGGTTTGCAGGCTCAAAAGGCAAAGGAGCAAAAGAGAAATAAATATCCGGTAACTATTGCGCATGAAAGAATCTGTACTTATACTAAAGTTAGTGATTATAAGCGAAAATGAAAAGCGATCGTCAAACCGAGCGGGGTAATTTTCTTAACTTTACCTCTGATGCACCTGTTGCGAAAACACCCTATCTGTTTTGTTGTTGTATTCCTGTTGTGGAGCTTGTCCATGTCCGGTCAGCAGGAACTTATTATTCAGGGCCGTGTTACCGAACAGGGCACGAATGACGGTATGCCTTATGTTAATGTCTATTTCAGCGGTACATTAAGTGGCACTACAACTGATTTTGAAGGATATTACACGCTTAAGACACTTGTCCTGCACGATTCACTTACAGCCCGTTACCTGGGTTATAAACCCAGGAGTAAAAAGGTGAAACGGTCGGATAAAACACAAACGATCGATTTTCAGCTTATTAAGGATTCTCGTCTTCTGGAAGGGGTTATTATTCATCCGGGAATAAATCCGGCTATCCAGATTGTACAAAATGCCATTGATCATAAAAAGATTTACGATAAGGCGAACTTTGCCCAGATCAGGTATAAAAGCTATACCAAGACAGAGGCGGATATTGATAAGATGACAAAAAAGATCCGCAAATGGAAAATCTTTGTTCCCCTGGTGGCTATGTACGACAGCATGGATGTGCTGGCGGGTGAGAGCAAAGCGAACCTGCCTGTTTATTTCAGCGAAGTGGTTTCCGATATCTATTATCAGAAAGACCCTAAGAAAAAGAGAGAGAATGTAAAAGCGGTACGTATCAATTTTGTCGGGAAAAAGGATGGAAGTGCTGCTTCTCAGCTTACCGGATCGGATTTTGACAATTATAATTTTTACAGTGAAAATGTGGAGGTGCTCAAAAAACCTTTCATTTCACCGTTTGCGGATAACGCCATGTCATTTTATCACTACTATCTGGTGGATAGTGAAATGATTGGAAAAAACTTTTGTTACAAGATCAATGTTGTTCCGCGTAATGCCCATGATGCAGCTTTTAAAGGATATGTATGGATTACGGATTCTAGCTGGGCAGTAAAACAGATTGATCTGGAGATTCCTAAAGAAGCCAATTTTGATCTGGTTGAAAGGGTTCATATACAACAGGAACTCGTGCCTACCGAAGCCGGCCCCTGGATGCCCAAAAAGACCCGGATCCTGATCGACTACATCGACCTTACCGATAAATTCGTTAGTCTGGTATTGAAAATATATCAGAACAGTTCCGACTTCGTATTTAATGATCCTCAGCCTCCTTCATTTTTTGAAAAGCTTACCGATTTTGCGGAAGATGCGTTATTAAAACGACCTGGATATTGGGATACCTTACGACCTGAAAAACTCTCCGGTTTGGAAGAGATGAATTATCAGGTGATTGACACCGTACGTCACATCCCTTTTATCAAGCATGGCGTTAACACGTTGTACTTTTTAGCCCTGGGATATGTGACGGTAGGTCCGTTTGATTTCGGTCATTATATTAATTTCTATTCGTTCAATTCGTATGAAGGAAATCGTTTTCGTATCGGTGTCCGGACAAATGATAAAATAAGCAAGACCTGGATATTCAGTGGCTACGGAGCCTATGGCACACAGGATAAAGGGTATAAATACAATGCTCAGGTAGAGCATATCATTTCCCGTTTTCCGTGGACCAAGGCTGGAGCTGAATACCGGGATGATATAGAACGGGTCGGAAGCACCTTTAATTATGCCGGAGGGCAAAGTGTGAATCTGAGTAATAATATACTCTATAATACGGTGTATGCGACCGGTGATCTGCGTCAGTTTGTTAGGAAAAACGAAGCCCGCACCTGGTATGAACGTGAATTGAAAAGAGGGGTTACCCAGCGCATCACCTTCCAAAACATACGCACCTTTCCACTGTTTCCTTTTTCCTATGGAAATGACCCCTGGAGTTTGTTTCAGGAACGGAATTATTCCACCACCGAGCTGGTCTTCGATACCCATATTTCCCTGGGCGATTTATTTGTTCAGAATGGGAATCAGCGTATGCAAGTAGGAGTTTCTAAAAAGCCGGTCATCGATTTTAATTATACGATGGGTATAAAGGGGCTGTTTGGAAGCGATTTTGAGTACAATAAACTATCGCTGGGAGCTACTCAGAAAGTAAAGTGGGGTATCCTGGGGATGTCAACCTATAATATTCAATTGGGAAAAGTTTTTTCCTCGGTTCCATATACCCTGTTACAGATACATCGTGGTAATGAAACACCTTTCTTCGCTACCACATCGTTCAATACCATGAACTATTATGAATTTGTAAGTGATCAGTTTCTGGAGTTGCATCTGCAGCATTATTTTATGGGGTTGTTGTTTAATCGTATTCCACTTATCAACAGACTTAATTTGAGGGAGGTGGTAAGCTGCAATATAGCATACGGATCATTGAGTGATAATAACAGGGAGTTTAATATCAATAATAATTTCAGCGAGCTGAATAAGATGCCTTATGTGGAAGCTGGTGGCGGAATCACCAACATCTTTGATATTTTCAGGATTGATCTCTTATATCGTTGTACCTATACCGATCAGGCATATATGGACAACTACAAGGCCCGCAACCCCAATACCCCAATACAGAAATGGGCTATTAAGGTTGGGATGAGCTTTATGTTGTAGCAATAAAAGTGCGGTAATAACAACCCCTTCAAGACCTATTATGAACCTGGAAGGGGTTGCATGTTACATGGCAGCTGATTTATCCAACAAACGGGCTGATTCAAGCTCCTCTTTCAATACTTTTTCTATTTCAGGAAGTGACTCATAAAGAACCTCAAACGAATCAACCACAAAATATTTTTCCTGGAATACATCGGTACGAAACGTAGACTGCATAACAGACCTGACATCGAAAGAAAGATGAACGGGTTTATCACTCAAGGAGTACAATGTTTCTCCTGCAGAGGAGATAATGCCTGCTCCATATACTTTCTTTTGGCCATTTTCATTCATCAACCCGAATTCAATTGTAAACCAGTAAATACGTCCAAGCAACTCAATGGCAAGGGGAGAATCAAGGTGTTTTAACGCCAACTCAGCCATGCCTTTGAAAAAGCCGGTATACGCTTTGTTGCTTAGCAAGGGTACATGACCGAATACATCGTGAAACATATCCGGTTCTTCCAGGTAGTCGAGCTGATCCATCCTGCGCAGCCAGGTGGTGGCAGGGAAATGTTTGAGGTCAAGGGTCTGAAAAAAATCTTTTTGCGGAATGATATTCGGAACCACTTCCATGGCCCATCCTGTTTTTGAACCTAACAATTTATCCAACTCTTTAAAGTCGGGAATCTTGTCGGGTCGAAACTCCACTTCTTGTAAGGCATCGATAAATTGCCTGGAAGCCATTGTTTCAAGATTTTTCATCTGCCGGTCGAAAAGAGTTTTCCAAACGAGGCGGTCTTCATCGGTGTATTTGCTGTAATCCTGTTGCATGGGTTTCATCGGTTTTATTTGTTTATAGGTTAAGGATCAAAAGAGTTTGGTTAAGTCGGGGCAAAAAAAATCCCGGTCCTTTCGGAACCGGGATCATTTAAAGTCTTTGAGATAGATTAGCAGAAAGAGCAATAAACACCTGTTCCGATGAAAGTCGGTGGATAATAATAGGTGGTATAGGTGCTAGTCTGTTTCATTTTATCTGTAACAACGCAAATATATGACAAATCGGGAATTTCTGCTTAACTGGTCGGAAATTCTGTAGAAATTTTAATTTTGCATCTTATTGATCCACTATGGCCAGATTTCATACCCTAACAGTTGCTGATGTGAAGCGGGAAACGCCTGATTGCGTGTCTATTGCCTTTGAAATACCTGCTTCCTTAAAAGACGAATATAACTATATACAAGGCCAGTACCTGACCCTTAAACTGACTGTTAAAGGGGAGGAAATCCGCCGCTCCTATTCGCTGTGTAGCAGCCCTGTGGCTGATAATGAGTTGAGGATAGCGGTTAAAAAGGTGCTGGAAGGTAAAGGATCCGGTTTTCTGAATGGAGGCCTTAATAAGGGTGATAAAGTGGAGGTAATGACCCCGATGGGAAATTTCCATGCTCCTTTGTCCGATAAGCACGCTAAGAACTATGTTCTTTTTGCGGGAGGCAGCGGTATCACCCCGATGTATTCGATCATTAAAACGATTCTGAAAGCGGAACCCAAGAGCACGCTTGGTTTGTTTTATGGCAACAGGGATGCGGCTTCGGCTATTTTTAAGACGGGTATTGATGAGCTGGCGGCAGCCAATCCCGGGCGTTTTAAAGTGTATCATATCCTGGAGCAAGGTGCTGCTGATGAGCTTTATAAAGGGGTATTAAGCAAGGAAAAAGTAAGACAACTGATACAGCAACACATCGACTCCAAAGCGGATAACGAGTATTTTATCTGTGGTCCGGGCCCAATGATGGAGAATGTAAAACAGGTGTTGCAGGATCTGAAAACAGATGAGAAGAAGGTTCACATAGAATATTTTACTGCGGTTCTGGAAGCCGTTAAGAGTGCCGAAGCAAACAATGCCAAAGCAGGAACAGGGAATATGAGCCGTGTAACCGTGATTATGGATGGGCAGAGCACAGAATTTGATTTATCGAGTGAGGGGCAGGTTATTCTGGATAAAGCCCTGGACGAAGGGGTTGATGTGCCTTATGCCTGCAAAGGGGCTGTTTGCTGTACCTGCAGGGCCAAAGTGCTGGAAGGCAAGGTAAGAATGGATAATAATTATGCCCTTACCGACCATGAAGTGAAGGAAGGTTTCATCCTGACCTGTCAAAGCCATCCCCTGACGGAAAAGGTGGTGGTTGATTATGATGTATGAGTCTTAGGATTAAAGCATTATATTTGCAGTTCGGATAAATTAGCCCATAAGGCTTTTTTTGAGAAAGAAAAAATGGAGCAACTGACAGAGGAGCTGGTAAACATGTCTGAAATAACGGAATATCTTCCGCAGCAGGCGCCCATGATCATGGTTGATCGTGTTTATCAATGTGAAGGAAAAGGTATAGTAACGGGTCTTACAGTACGTCCTGATAATATATTTGTAAATCAGGGAGTGCTTACCGAACCCGGTATTATTGAAAATATGGCTCAATCGGCCAATGTAAAACGGGAATACGAGATCAAGAAACTGGATGCCTCCCCGGCAATCGGTTTTCTTGGAAGTCTTAGTAAATTAAAGATTTATTTCCGGCCACCGGTAGGCTCAGAGCTTATTACAGAGCTTCAGGCCCTGAAAGAAGTGATGCAGATTACGCTGGTAAAGGCGAAAACCCTGTGTGGCGGTGAGTTGGTGGCAGAATGTGAGATGACCGTATTACTCAGGAAAGAGTAATAACCAATTAATTTCCTTCCCCTGATCTTGGCGTATCCAGTGACCCTGTTGTTTTATTGCCGGTATCAATAAAACGTATATCCTTAGCAGTTTCCTTAATTACTTTATCCAGCTCAATAAGATTGGCCAAAGCTACCTGTGAATAATTCTGAGAAGCCAGACCAAAATTGCCGGCTTTTGTTTGCCAAAGTTTTTTGATCAGGTCTATGTTTCCGTCACAGGTATTGATTACATCCAGAGCCCTTGCTACATTTCCTGCACCGGCATGGTACACATGGAGTATCAGAAGGCGGTACCAGAGATCGGCCGGGTCGTAAGCAATGCCACGATCTTCCAGCATTTTATTGGTATAAGGAATACAAATGGTTCTGATCAGTTTAGCGGCAGCCCAGGCGCTACGGTCAAAATCGCGACGCTCATCCACATATTTATTTACCTGAAGGCCCATATTTTTAGCCACTGCCCTCATCAACTGAAAAGATCCAACGGCGCCGCAATAAGAGCGTCCGCATTTACCCGGACTTTCAATCAACAGAATAGCCTGAGCATAAAAAGGGTCTGTGTTTTCGTTCTCAAAAATGCGAATTCCTTTATCAATGCTGGACATGACTCCGCTTACATTATAAAAATCATTCTTTCCTGCACTAAAAAAAATGGGTTCTGAGCTGGGGATCATATAAGTGGCTCGCAAGGCAGTACGAAGAGAGTCTTTACGGGCCTCTGTGAGCCGGTTATATTCCTTCGTCGTCATTTTTTTAAGAATCATCCTGTTGGATGCCAGATTCATGATGCCGCTATCGGGGCTCATCTTAATGATGGCTCCCCAAAAACGTACCTGAGACATGGTATCAAGACCATAGGCATAAATGCGGTTGTCCTGCATAAAATGCTGGCAGCCTTCATCACCCGTATGGATTTCTATTTTGCCTTGCTGAACAGATTCCTGGCCTTTGCTCACCAGGGAACAGCTTAGGACAATAAGTAGGAGTAGGTACGCGGGTGATTTTTGCATCATGAAAGATAAAGGTAATGATTCAGGAATGGAAGAAAAAACAACCTCAGGAGAACTTGTTAACGATTATACGTTAATTACCCGGAAGGGTTACCTTTGTCTCCACAATGAAAAATAGCCTGGTACTCGGTGATTTCTACCGGATTCTGGAAACAGACCAGATTTCTCCCACTAAGATGAGTGTGAAGATCAGTCTGAATCCTGAACATCCTATCTATAAAGGACATTTCCCCAATGTACCCATTGCGCCTGGCGTATGTCTGATACAGATGATCAAGGAAGTGCTGATGCATATTCAAGATGCAAAGCTTTTGCTGGAAGAAGGTGATAATATTCGTTTCCTCGCTATTGTCAATCCTTACCTTACCCCCGAAGTTTTTATTGATTATGATTTCCTGCCTTCAGGTTCCGCTTTAAAAGTAGTAACCGCCCTGATCCGTTGGGAAGGGGTGAGCTATCTAAGATTCAAAGGGAAGTTCAGGCAGGTGGATTAAGGAATAAAGCCTGCTTATCTTTTCTTTTCCGAAAATTTCTTCACATAGTCCTGCCACTTCTCGGTTTTGTATGCGTTATCACCGTAAAAAAGAAGAACCGGCTCCAACGTTTCCGGTGAGATATAAAACGGCAAGGTGTCCAGTATGGTCATACTCTCATCGGTAATAATAAGCGTTGGCAGAGAGAGGTTGCGGTGACTCAGCTCCATAACCAGATCGTGAAATGGTGTGCCGTTGGTGCCTGAGTTGGTATAGGTTTTCCCACCAAAATGAAGCGTGTCTTTTGTTTCGGCATTGAGATCAATCAGGTAAAAATGTTTACTCAGATATTCTTTCAGCCGAGCATCGCTGAAGGTTGTTTTATTCATGACTTTACATCCGTTGCACCAGTTGGTGTAAATGTCGAATATGAATTTACGGGGAGCTTTGACATTCAGTTTTTGTGCCTCTGTTAATGAATACCATTTGATATCCGGTTCCTTGCTTTTAGTAGTATCATAAAAAGCTTTCTGGAAATGAGTTTTGAATTCCTCAAAGGCGGTTGTCCTGAAAATATTTTCCACGGTATACACCAGGATCGGTTCTATCTGGCGATTGTCCAGATAACCGGAAGTATTTAACTGAAACTGGAAATTGTTGCCGATAAATAAGGTAGAAGGGTAGGTAAGCTTATTACCCAGAAATTTAAATGCCAGCTGATGCGTAGAACGGGGAGCTTTGGAAGGATTGAAATATTTTTCTCCCATATAAATGATCGTATCCTGTCCTTCCGCATTAAATTTAACAGGGTAGAACCAGGTATTGATATAGGTAGCGAGGTTAGGATCGCTATAGGTAGTTCGCATCATCTGTTTGCACCATCCGCACCAGTCAGTATAAATGTCCACCAGAAAAGGTTTGGGTTGCTTTTTATTCAGCTCCTGAGCTTCGGCAAAGGAATACCATTTTACAAGGCCCTGTTCTTCTACGGTAGGATTGTGTTCCTGAGCGGTTACAGGGGCGATGAAAAGAGAAAGAAAGAAGAAAACTATCAAATAACGCATGGTTGGAAAGGGTTTCTGCTCTATTTAAAGGTAGAAAAAATAATGTAATTAAAGGTTCTCCAGCATACGTATTACTTCCGGACGTTTACGGGAAGAAACAGGTATATTGGTTCCGTCATTCATAATCAGATATCCTCCGTCAGTTTTAATAAATTCACGGATATAACGGGTGTTTACAAGATGAGAATGGTGTACCCGGTAAAAGCCCTGGTCCTGGAGTATTTCTTCAAAATCCTTAAGGGTACGGGTTACCAGCATTTTTTTTCCATTGGTAAAATGAAACTCGGTATAATTTACATTCGATTCACAACGTTGTATATCGGATATGTTGACTACATGAATTTTATCCTGAGAATGAAGGGCCAGCTTTTCCTGTTTTTTAGACCCTCCGCTGATGCTTTCCTTTAATATGTTCAGGCTTTGTGCCGAGTGCCCGGAAGGAGCTCCCAGTTTTTTTACAGCCACTTTCAGTTCATCGGGATCTATCGGTTTGAGCAGATAATCGAGTGCTGAAAAACGAAATGCCTTGATGGCATGAGCATCCGATGCTGTCGTAAAAATAATTCGAAATGGAGTTTCCTGAAGAATATCGAGGAGGTCAAAACCGCTACCGTCGGGCATCTGTACATCTAAAAAAACAACATCGGGATTCAGTTTTCGGATCAATTTTATTCCTTCTACCACTCCCGAGGCTTCTCCTATAAGCTCCACTTCCGGACAATAAGCCTGCAAGTCCTTTTTAAGGGATTTGCGCGCTTGTTCAATATCGTCTATGATAACAGCTTTATACATGGGGCTCGTGCAAATATAGTTAATAGGAGTGAGCGTACATCTTATCAGATTCCTATATTAGGAGAGAATTTAACACTACAACAAATGCTTGTTCTTAAACCCGATTGCGAAAATTGCGGTAAGGAATTACCTCCCGAAGCTACCGATGCCTGTATCTGCAGTTTTGAGTGTACGTTTTGCAGATCGTGTGTGGAAGAGGTGCTGGAAAATATTTGTCCTAATTGTGGAGGTGGCTTTGCTCCCCGCCCTATACGGCCCAAGGAGCTGGTAGTAAAATACCCTGCTCAGGTTAAGAGTACCCTCAAAAAACTGGATCGTGAAAAGTATGGTGTGTTAAAAGAAAAATACGGACATATTCCTCCTGAAAAAAGGTAATGTTATTTCAGGATAACAAACTTGCCCGAGCTAAGAACCGCTTCCGCAGCGCGTACTTTGTAGAAATAAATCCCCTGACTCAGGGCTGCTTCGCTGATCGCCAATAAGTCACGATCAGGATCCATGGCATAGGTCCTCAACAGTTTGCCGCAAACATCATAAATTTCGAATACTGCTTCCTGGTGGGTACCTAATTCATAACTGATCTGCATGGTCCCGTTATTGGGATTGGGGTACAGTTTTACCGTAGCAGGCACAGTCTGGAGCGGAGTAATACCCATTGTTCCAAGGGTGTCAAGGCCAACGAAGACATCGTCTATATAATAAAACGATTCTCTCCAGTCATAGCTTGTAGGGTTGGGAGCTTCATGCATATACTGGATGTGCGAAAGTGAGTCGGAAACAAAATTGCCGAGTATCAGGTATTTTTCTCCTCCGGCGGCTGTAAAGCGGCCTTTTATCTCCATCCAGTTAAGTGTATCAGTAAGTGGGTTGAGAACAGGATCATTTTTAATCTGAGGAGAGCTCATCAGGGTGCCATCCAGAACGGGTTGTGTGGTCGTAAACTTGGCTCCAAAGTCATTACAGGCATAAATAACATAGTTGGAAAGACTCACATAGAAAGACACAAAATATTGCTTGCCATGTTGCAGGGTATCTGTGAGCGGAACATAGATATAGTTACGTAGATTTTTGGTATAGGCAAAAGAGTCGAGGTAGATAGGAGCAAGGCCGGCATAAGCTGCGCCTCCATTGCGTTGCCACTGAATTCCCCATTCGTTTATGGGAAGCCCAACTGCACCGGAGTCGCCTCCGCAATAATATTCGAAATACTGCACATTGAGGCCATACCACTTATCCACAAAACCCTGAAATTGATTGGTGCTGTGATCGCACACAAGGGTATCTTCAAAACCCGGATTGGGTACCAGATTAACCTGGGCTTTCATCCATGAGCAGCACACAAGACTGAACAGGAATATGTAAATGATCTTTTTCAAGGCCTCAAAGGTAACAATAATTGAAGAATGCAAAACCCCCTCCTTTAAACAAGGGAGGGGGTTGAGATTAGAAAAGGGTTAGTTTTATTCCTTTATAAAGAATTTATGCATGCTTCCACCCGGGAAATTCAGACGTAGCAGATAGGTGCCGGGGGCCAGACCGGAAAGATCCAGCAGATTGGCTTTAAAATCTTTTCTTTCAAAAAGCAGTTCACCCATACCATTAAACAATTCAAGGCTCTGAATATTATACTGAGCCGGAATCTGAATATTGATAAAATCACCTGCCGGATTTGGGAAGATAAACATGGCTGGAGCCTCCATTTCAACAATGCCTGTAACACCAAGCGTATCGGTAACACACACTTTACAATTGTTGGAGTCGGTAACACAAACGGTGTAATAGCCGGCTGTAAGACCGCTGCAACTTGGAGTACTACAGTTGTTAGGACTCCATGAATAGGTATAGGTTCCTCCGGTACCGCCGGTAACCGATACCGAATCTTTTCCATCGGCTGCTGTGGAACTGCTGGCAGGTGTTGCCAAAACAGTTGGAACAATGGCTGGTGGCTGCGTGATATTGAAAAATTTAGTTGTAGTACAACCGTTCGAATCGGTTATGTTACATATTTCTGGTCCTGCTGCCAATGCAAAATACAAAGGGTTCGGAACCCAGGAGTAGGTATAAGGTGCTGTTCCTCCGCTGGCGGAAGCCGTAGCCATTCCCGTGCCTCCATGACATTTGGCATTTATCTGGGTGGTTGCTGCTGTTAATGGTTGCGCTGGCCCGGTGATAGATACCGAATCTGTTTTGGAGCAACCGTTTGCATCTGTAATGGTAACGGCAACGTTACCGGTACAAAGACGGGTAGCCGAATCTCTTGTAGTAGGACTGCTGCTCCAGGAGTAGGTATAAGGTGTTGTTCCTCCGCTGGTGGTGGTATATGCTTTGCCACGACACTGGCCTCCGCATTTGTTGTTTACCTGACTTGTGATACCGCCTACTAATACAGAAGGCTGGGTAATGGTAACGGTATTGGTTCCAGTACAGCCATTTACATCTTTAGCGGTAACGGTATAGGTTCCGGCACACATGCTGGAGTCAGTAGTGCTGGTATTGCTGCTACCGGTCCAGGAATAGGTATAGGGAGATGTTCCTCCGGAAGTACTGACAGTAACTTTTCCGTTACAGTTACCACCGCATTTAACATTGGTTTGCGTAACGATAGCAACAGCAGGCGGCGCAGAAGTTGTTACGATACCGGTTGTTGCACTCATACATGCGTTACCATCTGTAACAGTAAGGGTGTAGGTGCCTGGGCAGAGGCTGCTGGCGCCCGGGCCGGTACCACCGCTTGGTGTCCAGCTGTAGGAGTACAAAGGAGTTCCACCGTTAGCAGCACCCATCAATGATCCTGTACAGGAACACGTGCTGGAGTTAGGACCCATGGTAAGGCTCAATGCAGTTGGTTGTGTAATGGTTACTGTTGCAGAAGTTGAACAGGTAGCTGCATCCGTCACACTAACGGTATACGTTCCTGCACAAAGCAGTTTGGCGGTATCCGAAGTCCCGCCTGAAGGTGACCAGGAATAAGTGTAAGGTGCCACACCACCTGTTGGGTTAGCAATAGCACGTCCATTGCACAATCCAAAGCAGGTAACATTTGTTGACGAAATGGTGACAGAGCACTGTGCGCTGGCCATGGTAGGAGCAAGAGCTAAAAAACCGATTGCAGCTACCAATAAATAGGTATGAATTTTTTTCATGTAAAGGTTTGTTATGTTGAAAATCAGGCCAATATAGGAAATATTTATAAGGAAAGTATGGACTGGTTCTTACTGCGAAACCAGAAAGTAAGACAAGGGCTAAGGAATGGCTTGTTTTACAGTATAAAAAGAGGCTGAAAACAGAATCTATCGCTTGTTTGTAAAGGCGTAATTGCTTGGTTATTAATAGTTAATGATTTGTGTTCTCCAAACATGATAAGATCCGCCTCCATAGAATCCCATCGAATTCGGTTGGAAATTTTTACTACGGTGCAATAGTTTTAGAGTATTAATCCTGCAAACAATTTTTTTATTGATAAGAATCTGATCTCCTCCTGAAGCGGATCAGCAACTACAACAACATATTCAATAACCTAACACCGAAAAACATGGACATATCGTACTCTTCCCGTTCATCTTTTTTCACTGCCTGTTGTAAAAGGATAGCCTTGTTGTTATTTCTGTCTCTTTATTTTCACGCAACAGGACAGGTGAGTTTCAAAGGCACTGTACATGAAAAGAGCAAATCGGCCGGATGGCATTCTGTAGATGCTTATATGCCCGGACACATACAGGCTTTTCAGGAAAATCTCGGACAATATAAAAATCCGGTAAATAACTGGGATGTAAAATATGCCTGTAACTCAGGAGGTACATTGGTATTGTTTACCGAAAAAGGGTTGATCTGGTCTTCTGCGGAAGTGATTCATGAAGAGGAAGGAAAAGAAAGAAAGGGTAAGAAGCGGGAAGAGGAAGAAGAACGCGAAACACATATCGTTTATCACAATACCGTGATGAACTGGGAAGGGGCCAATCCTCATCCGGCGATGGAAGTTTCAGAGGAAACACCCTTTTATTTTTGCAGCAGCAATGCCATGGATGTTCATCAGGCTATCAATCATATCAGAGGGTTCAAGAAACTTCGGTACAAAGACCTCTATCCGGGAATAGATGTGGAGTATACATTTCATCCTGAGCAGGGAATAAAATATGTATTAATTGTAAAGCCGGGAGCTGTGATCTCTGCTTTTTCTATGCACTACAGCGGCCAGCAGGGATTGAAACTGGATGCATCCGGAAATCTGCATATTGAAACAGCAGTAGGCGATATTCTGGATCATGCACCTTCCACTTATAGCACCGATGGACAGCCGCTTGCATCTTCTTACGAATTGTCAGGATCCGCTTCTGTTCATTTCCATGTAGAACGCACAGGAGAAGATCATGGAATGCTGATTGATCCCTGGACGGTAAATCCTACAACCCCTCCCGGAAGCAATGATTTTAACCCTACCGATGTAGGTATGGACGGGGATAACAACACCTATATCCTGGGTATGGATTTCAACCATAAAATGTATGTGCAGAAATATGATCCTACTGGTCTGCTAAAATGGTCTTATACATTCAATGAATATTCGGGTACCGATATTTCAGATCTGGCGGTTGATCCAGCAGGTAATACCTATGTGGCATCGCCTTATATGTTTTCAAATTCAAACGGGAAGCAGTATGCGATGGTAAGTCTGAATACAGCCGGGGCAAGAAATTATTTCTACGATACTTATAATAACACGGATGTTTTCGAAACCTGGGTGCTTGCATACTCCTGTAATTACAGTACGCTGATACAAGCCGGAGCCTATGCGGTAGGTAAGATGCAGGCGGCGGTTATGAATCCCGCCAATGGTACCATTGGTGCACTTAATACCACACCGGCTGTTGGAGAACTTATTGCAGGAACAGTGGCGCCGAATAATCTTTTTTATGCATTGGCGGCTGTGGGCAGTAATGGTAAAAATGCAGTTGCCTGTTTCAGTTATACCGGTTCTTCTATCAGTTATAACTGGTCTGCCGATCCGGGATATAACTTTACCGATTTTTCATTAAAGATGAATGCAAGCGCTGTTCCCATCAACGGTATTGCTGCCGGATGTGCCTATCTCTATACCACTGATGGTCTCTCGCTCGATCAGCGTAGCCTTACCAATGGATCGCTTATTCGTCGCATTTCTGTTCCCGGAGGTACCAATTCAGGAAGCAATATCAACTCGGGATTAGCCGTTGATCTTTCCTGCGGATATGTGTATGTAGGTTCTACCAATCATGTGTATTGTTATGATGCCAATCTCAATCTGGTTTTTACTTATAGCGGATTGCCGGGTATTGTGGCCGATGTAACGGTTGATAACGGACTCGTGTCCTGCTGCGGAGCTCCTGCCGGAGGGGGATCACCCGGATTTGTAGCTCAGTTTCCGGCTCAGAATTGCGGCACCGCCGTAAGCATTACACATGTTGATGCCAGTTGCACAGGAACCAAAGGCTCTGCCACCGCCAATGCAACCTTTTGCAGCGGTCCTTATACATACCTCTGGAGTCCCGGTGGTCAGACATCGCAAACAGCTACAGGGTTGGCCCCTGGAATTTATACTGTTCAGATAGGCACCGCCAGTTCCTGTGCTACGGCTTACGATACGGTGACTATTAAAAGTAATACGGTGTTGCCTACGTCTCTTTCTTCTTCCAACGGTCCTTCTTGTAACGGATCGTGTTATGGAAGTGCCACTGCCGTCCCGATAGGAGGTACTGCTCCTTATGTATACAGCTGGACATCGGGCAAAGGAAATGCTTCGGTTGCCACATCATTATGCGCGGGTACTGTTTATACCTGTACCATCACCGATGCCAGCGGCTGTACCGGAACTCAAACTGTTAATCTATCTCAGCCTTCAGCTTTGTCAGTTGCCTCTTCTCAAACCAATACTACCTGCAATGGAGGTATGAATGGAACGGCCACCGCAAAAGTGACGGGTGGCACACCGGGTTATGTTTATTCCTGGAGCCCTGCACCTGGTGTAGGGCAGGGGACAGATAGTGCCTCTGGCCTTGGCGTCGGCACCTATACCTGTGCCATCAAGGATACAAACGGATGTGTTGCCACTAAGGCCGTTATCATCACCCAACCGGCAGCACTCGGTTCCGCTATTTCCGCAACACAAAATGTAAGCTGTAAAGGAGGAAGTAATGGCTCTGCAACAGTGACAGGTTCAGGAGGCACTCCCGGATATTCTTTCTCGTGGAGCCCAACCCCGGGAGCAGGGCAGGGAACAGCTTCGGTAACCGGTCTTTCATCCGGTACATATATGTGCATGGTTTCGGATACGAATGGTTGTACGGTATCCGATCTGGTACTTATTACCGAACCTACTGCATTAACAAACACATTTAGTAAAACAACCCCAAGATGTAACGGAGCTGCTGACGGTACGGCTGATGTGGTGCCCGGTGGAGGTACACCCGGTTATACGTATCTCTGGAACCCAATGCCAACCAATGGGCAGGGTACGCCACATGCCGGAGGATTGGGAGCTGGTACTTATACCTGTACTGTTTCCGATACCAACGGATGTAGCACACAGGCCATCATTATGCTTGGTCAGCCCTTGCCTGTTGTTGCAAGCAGCTCTTCCATGCCCGCCAGTTGCGGACTTGCCAATGGCTGGCTATCTGTTTCTCCTTCCGGGGGGGATGCGCCTTATACTTACTCCTGGTCACCTTCCGGAGGAATATCCGCTTCGGCTATTAATCTGAGCGGAGGAATTTATTCCTGTTATATCACCGATGCCAATGGCTGTACTGGCTTTTTGCAGGATACGCTTTTGAATATAGGGCAGCCTCCATTGGCGCTTGTTACTTCCGGCGGCCCAACCACTTTCTGCAGCGGTGACAGTGTAAAGCTTATCGCAGCAGGAGGCACATCCTATCTGTGGAACACCGGTGATACAACCGCTGTCATCACCGTTACAAAAGGAGGTGCTTATTCCGTATCTGCAAAAAACACGTGCGGGGTGGCCACAGCACAAATCACCGTCACGGTTGATGCTTTGCCGGTTCCCGTTATCAGCGGAAACAAGGTTATCTGTGCCGGTGATTCGGCATTGATAACAGCTTCTGGCGGTACCACATATCTTTGGAATCCAACGGGCGCCACTACACCTTCCATTTATATTCGCAATGGAGGAACATATACCGTTATGGTAAGCAACAGTTGCGGAACCACTGCTTCCTCTTTTAATCTGAATGTAAATAGCATTGCCTGCCATTTCACCTCCGGTCCGGATACAGGCTCTGCACCATTGCCAGTTAATTTTGCAGATCATAGCACAGGAACCCCTGTTTCCTGGTCGTGGAATTTTGGTAACGGATCAACGGCCACAGGGCAAAATCCGGAATATGTGTTTCCTTCATCGGGCACCTATACCGTTACTGAAACAGTAACCGATTCGTTTGGTTGCCGTAGTTCAAGCACAACCCTTGTTGTGATCCATGATCAAGCCTCCTGGATTGTGGTGCCGAATATTTTTACACCGAATGGTGACGGGGTCAATGATACCTGGCAGGTTTCCTATCAGAACATACAGGACTTTGATGCGAAAATATTTGACCGCTGGGGTGTTGAGCTGATACACCTCACCAGCCCGGGAGAATCGTGGGACGGACGCACGCTGGCAGGAAACATGGCGAGCGACGGAACGTATTATTATATTATCATGGCAACAGGAGGGGATGGAAAGAAGTATACCCTTACCGGATATACCATGCTGTTACACAATAAATAATGTGAATGTTTTACGCGGAAAAATCAGCCAATGGTTGCAAAGCCGGGTTTCCAGTGTTTGAGACGAACAGGTGCGGCAGGGAAAGAAGCCGCCAGATGCGTAATGTAAGCAGGATCTATCTCCAGTTTCTGAATAAAGTATTCTTCCTTTGCGTTTCTGTTTTTTGCAGACAGATTTCCGGAAGCAGAGAAGTCGGTGAAAATACCCTGGCCTGTTGCTTTTAATAATGCTTCCTTTCGGGTCCAAAGAGTATAGAAATCAGAATAGGGAGAAGAAGAGCGAAGCAGCTGATCCCATTCTTCGGGTTGGAAATAGGTTTCATAATCTTTCCAGGCGCAGGGCTTTATTTCTTCCGTATCGATCCCCACTTTTTTATGAAGAGCTGCGATACACACAACCAGATTACCGCTGTGAGAAATATTGATATCCAGATCAGAAGAAAGTTTTGGCCTCCCGCTGTGGGTATAGTGAAGGTTGTTCAAAGAAAGATTCATTCCGGAAGGAAATTCGGAAAGCATATCCTGTAGCATGAGTTTGCTGCAAAGCCTGTTTTGTTTATCGCGCTCATCCTGGTAGGCTGTTATACGTTCCGTCAAAACAGGAGGAAGAAGAGCAAGTGCTGTGGCATAGGTTTCCCGGGTCCATAACTCTTTTTCCAAGGCATAATAGACGAGGATTTCACGTTGCATCAGCGAAGTTAAGGGAAAGTCATGTTGTTTGAATTTGGATTTTAATTTTGGTGTTCTTTGCTTTTGGATAAGCAAAAAAAAGCGATCCACTTCAAATGCTTAAATTATTGTCAAAAACACACACGCTCTTTAGCAGATAAGTCTTACATTGCGGGTAGAATACAGCTTAGCAGCCTCCCCGGAAGGTCTGATACCCATTTATGAATCCACCTAGTATTTTACTTGGCGCAAACAGGCCTGAACTCATTGTCCATGAGACACTTGCTGATTTGTTTAAAGCGTCCGCTCAATTACAGGCCGATAAGCCGGCACTCGTTAGCGGTACTAAACAAGTAACTTATACCCAACTGGATAGGTGGAGTGATGCCTTTGCCAGCGATCTGCTGAAACGAGGGTTTGGTCGCGGCACCTGTATCGGAGTTTGGTGGCCCAGAGGAATTGAATTACATGTTGCCGTACTGGGTATTGTGAAAGCCGGAGCCACCTATGTGCCTCTGGATAGTGAAATGCCCGAAGAAAGGGTCCATACCGTCCTCACCGAATGCGGAGCGTTGGCTTGTATTACCGACAAGAAATTATCTTTTTCCATTGCATCCATACCGGTGATTGCACAGCCTGCAAAGGATGAGGTTATATCCCTGAAGGCCGACCGTGATCCCTCGGACATGGCTTATATTCTTTACACATCAGGAAGTACCGGCAAGCCCAAAGGTATTCCCATCAGTCAGGCTCAGATATGTCATTTGGTAAGAGCCGAGCAAACGATACTGGAGATACGTGCAGATGATAAAGTATACCAGGGCTTCTCCATTTCATTTGATATGTGGTGTGAAGAAACCTGGATCGGTTATTTTGCCGGAGCCACTCTTTTTGTGGCCGATGCCACCACCGCCAAAGCGATGGATGAGTTGCCGGAATTTCTGAAGAAAAACGGGATTACCGTTTTACATGCTGTTCCAAGTCTGCTTGGGGTGATGGATGATGATATTCCATCGCTTCGTTTGGTGAATGCGGGAGGAGAGGCTTGTACCAAGCCGGTACTGAACCGATGGAGCAAGCCGGGAATACGGTTTTTCAACAGTTATGGTCCTACGGAGACTACGGTTACTTCTACCATGATTGCCCTGAAACCGGGTGATGAAATTACAATAGGCGATCCCTTGCCCAATTATAACCTGGCTGTTGTTGATGATGATCTGAATCTTCTTCCCATGGGAGAAAGCGGAGAGCTTATTATCAGTGGCCCCTGTGTTGGCGAAGGATATATGAAACTGCCGGAGCTGACGGCAAAAAAATTTGTTGTCAAACCGGAGAAGCTGGCTCTTCTTCCCGGTAATAAAATATACCGTACCGGTGATGCAGCGATTATTCATCCCAATGGAAAAGTAGAATTTCAGGGAAGGTTTGATGATCAGGTAAAAGTAAGAGGCTATCGTATAGAACTCGGAGAGATTGAGAGCCAGCTGGCCATGCAGACCGGTGTAAAAGCTGCCGCTGTAGTGGTGATGAAAGATCAGAACGGCTATGATGAGCTGGTGGGTTTTGTGGTGTGTGAGCCTAGCGCCCAATGTAATGAAGCCTCCTTGCGTGAGCAATTACAAAAGGTATTGCCGGTATACATGGTTCCCGGTATCATTACCCTGCTGGCAGAAATGCCCAGACTGCCAAGCGGAAAAATAAACCGTAAAGTATTACCTGTTCCCGAAGCCTTTTTGCAGGCAGCAACAGAAGCTGCTTCAGCAGATGATCCTATCAATCCTTTCGGGCCGGCAGAAGACCGGGTGCTGGCTGTATTGCGGAAAGTATTTCCAAACAGACCCATCAATCCCGAAATGGATTTCTTTACCGACCTCGGAGGACATTCGCTCCTGGCCGCCTCTTTTGTTTCCAAACTCAGGAAAGAAGCCGGCATACCACATGCTTCTTTGCGTGATGTATATCAGCATCGCCCTGTTAAAGCACTTATAACGCATTGGGAACAAGCCGAAGGAAAAGAAAAGAAAAAAGAGAAAAAAATATTTCAGCCTATATCATCCGTCCGGTTTTTTCTGTGCTGGGTGGCACAGTCGTTTTCATTGCTTATTATTTTCGGTTTGTTCGGAGGGCAGGTGTATTTCCCTTACCTGGGTTATTATTATACACTGCAGCGCACAGACAGTCATGCGTATGGTATTCTGGCAGCATTTGTCCTTTTTGTTTTTATCCCTCCTGTATTCACCTTTATCGGTATCCTCAGTAAGTGGTTGTTTATTGGCAAGTTTAAAGAAGGAGATTATCCGCTCTGGGGAATGTATTATTTCCGGGTGTGGCTGGTGAAGACGATTCAGGATCTGGTGCCTATTCAATTTCTGAATGGTACGCCTGTATATGCGGCTTATCTGCGCATGTTGGGTGTGAAGGTGGCGAAAGATGCACAGTTAAGCGCTTTTAAAATAGGAGCTGAAGATCTGGTAACGATAGGCGAAGATGTGAGCATCAGTTCGGAAGTGCTGTTAAACAATATGACCGTGTCAGGTGGCATGATGCGGATACGCCGTATTGTAATCGGTAATCATGTATACCTCGGAACCAATTCGGTGGTGGCCGGTGGTGCCACGATTGAAGATTGGGGCGAACTGCAGGATCAAAGTCATTTGCAGGAAGGAAAAGTGATCAAGGAACGGGAAGTCTGGAACGGAAGTCCTGCTCAGAAAATAGAAACCCGTGCACCCGAAGCCCTTCAGCAGCCATTGCCTGTTTCAGATGCGAAACTAAGAAGCTATTCCATTCTCTATTTTTTCCTCCTGGTGATATTTCCTTTTGCCGTATTGCTACCCTTGTTTCCTGTGATGTATGTGATCAATGAGCTGGATAGCTCGGCGGCCGATTATGACTTCAGTTACCTGATCTATATTCCGCTGCTTACCCTGGGGTATCAGTTTTTATTTATTCTGATGACGATTGTATTCACCCGTCTGTTGATGAAGGATATTAAACCCGGAAAGTATCCGGTGCATAGTGCGGTGTATGTACGTAAATGGCTTTCCGATCAGCTCATGTCTTTATCCCTTATTGTGCTTCATCCTTTGTATGCTACTGTTTATGTATCTTCTTTTTTCAGGGGACTGGGAGCTAAAGTGGGTAAGGAATCCGAAATTAGTACCGCTGCCAATGTTACCCATCCCTTGCTGACGATCGGTGATGGAGCATTTATTGCCGATGCCGTATTACTAGGTGAGGCCGATGTACGTGGCAAGCAATTGGTACTGGATGAAACGGTTATAGGCAGCAATAGTTTTGTAGGTAACAGTGCTCTTATTCCTCAGGGATATAAATTGCCCAGCAATATCCTTATCGGAGTGCTTTCCACTCCACCTCGTCCGGAGCAGATTAATCCCGATGAGCCTTCCGACTGGTTCGGATCGCCGGCTATCGCTCTTCCCAAACGTCAGGAAAGCAAAGCATTTAAACCGGGACTTACGGCACGTCCGTCCCGCATACGCTATTTTTGCAGGGCGGTAGTGGAGTTGTTCCGTATCATGATTCCGGAAACAGCTATCATCTGTCTCAGTATTCTGCTGATAGCTTATGGTCATGATCTGCTGGCCGATGAACCCTGGTGGAAATTCGTGCTGGTGTTTCCGCTTTATTACATAGGATTTATAGGCTTGCCTGCTTTCCTGATTACCGTATTGCTCAAATGGTTGTTTGTAGGTAAATACAAAAGCAAACAAATGCCTATCTGGACCATGGGAGTATGGAAGAGCGAAGCCATCACCGTTATTTACGAAGCGCTGGCTGTTCCTTTTCTGTTGCAGTTTCTGAAAGGCACTGCCTGGCTGCCCAATCTGCTTAAACTGATGGGTGTGAAAATAGGACGAAGGGTGTATATGAATACCACCGATGTTACAGAGTATGATATGATCACCATTGGAGATGATGCTGCACTGAATGAAGACAGCGGACCACAAAGTCATTTGTTTGAAGACCGCGTTATGAAGATTGGCCCTGTTAAAATAGGAGCCCGAAGCAGCATCGGATCCAAAGCCATTGTATTGTATGATACCGAAGTAGGGGAGGATGTGGAGATTGAAGCCCTGTCGCTGGTAATGAAAGGGGAGCATCTCCCGGATGGCACAATCTGGACGGGAAGTCCGGTGAAGCCGATCGGTTAAGGAGAGTGAGCGGTTAGATGCGAATGCCTATGATGGTAACATCATCCACCTGTTCCAGATTCCCTCTCCACGTTTCAAAGTAATTTTCCAGGATTTGTTTTTGTTCGGTAAGCGGGTGATGCGCATTTTTCAAGAGCACATCTTCCAGTTGTTTGTACATAATTTTTTTACCCTTGGCGCCTCCAAACTGGTCGGCATATCCATCCGTAAGCAGATAGATCAGATCTCCTTTTTTTAATTCCATCACCTGCAGCAAAAACGGAATATGATCGCGGGGCGATTTGCCTACAGGCATTTTGTCGGTTAATGAAGTATGCAGCATTCCCTCCCGGATCAGGTAAAAGTTGGTATTGGCAGCGGCATATTCCATCTTCCCGGCATTGAAATCAAAAGAGCAAAATACAGCATCCATTCCATCCTGTGCTCCGCCGTTTTCATCGGTATGAAGCGCATGAATAATAGAATTGCGCACACTATTCAGCACCAGATCGGGACGTGTAATCTGTTTCTCGATGGTTACCTCGTTTAAAAAGGAAATGTTGAGCAGACTCATAAAAGCTCCGGGTACACCATGTCCGGTGCAGTCGGCCATGCAGATCAGGAAACGATCGCGGCTTCCATAGGCCCAGTAAAAATCTCCGCTTACAATATCTTTAGGTTTATAAAGAATAAAATGTTCGTTTAGTTTTTCCTTCAACAGCTGTTCACCGGCAAAAAGCGCTTTCTGAATTCGTTTTGCATAGTGTATGGAGTCCATCGTCTCCTTGTTCTTCATCTCAATAATTACTTTCTGACGTGAAATTTCGGCATGGGCCTTTTGTTTCTGCCGGTAGCTGCGGTAAATAAAGAATGCCAGTGCCATAGCGCCCAGCAGGGCCGCCAATACAATATTGCGTTCGAGCGAGCTTTGTCTCGACTCAGCCATTTCGGCTTTTATCCTGGCATCTTTTTCGATGATGGCTTTATCTTTTTTTGCATTTTCAAAACGGGCGCTCAGTTCATTGATCTGTTTTCTGTTCTCGATATTAAAAGCCGAATCATTAGCCGCCGCAGCCAGATCCTGCTGATGATACGCTTCTTTCCATTCACCCATGGCCGAATGTACCCTGGCCAGTCCCTGGTAGGAAGTAGCCAGTATGGTATAAGCTTTTTGTTTGAGACCTATTTGTAAGGCATCGTCAAAATAAATGGCGGCCTTGCGGTAGTCATTCAATGCCAATAGTGCCATTCCCAGATTGTTGGACGAGAATGCAAAAGCCAGCACATCTTCCCCTCCTTTGCGGATATTATAAGCCAGCTGAGCATAGTGACAGGCCTCTACCGGATCTTTCTGTTCGCTGAAAATATTGATGAGGTTGTTATAGGTGGTGGACAGGCCCATGGAATCGCCCAGCTCCTTTTTCATCGTTACCGATTCTTTGAAATATTCAATGGCGTGGGTATTGTCGCCCGAATCATAATAGGCGGTACCTATATTGTTCAGGATCCAGGATACCATCGTTTTATTGCCCTGCCGTTTATACATGCCATAGGCTTTCAGATAATTGGCAAGGCTGTTATCAAGCTGACGGGTGGTCACATATACATTGGCAATGCCTACCAGGGCTCCGGCAATACCGGCGCTGTCGGCAGTGCTTTCCCGGGCATGAAGCGAGCGGATATAATGCTCCAGTGCTTTTTCCTCATTGCCTTTGGCATCCCAGGCATTGCCCAGTCCCAGCTCTGCATTCCCCTGTCCGGTAAGATCTTTTTGTTGTTTGAATTGTTCCAGACACCGGTTGTAAAGCGCTATAGCCGTATCCAGATTACTTTGTCCGTCTTCGCATTTAGCCAGACACAAGATGGCATAGGCCATGCCATGCTCGTCGTGAATCTCTTCGGCAAGGGCCCGGGCCTCCCTACCGAAAGCCATTGCATTGGCAGGTTTGCCGGCTTTGCGAAGTGCATCGGAAATCCGTACCCGGAGGTTAACTTGTGCACTATCTTTTATTTTTTTGCTGAGATGCTGAAGAAGAGAATCCACTGCATTATTTTGTGCAGAAGCCAGCAAAGGGAAACAATAACAGATTCCGATAAACCAGTTTCTGAACAGATGCTTCATATAGAGGATTTGAGGATTAAAAGTAAGGAAAATCTATTTCCTTTTGCCGGATGAGAAGGTGGATTTCGGGAGCGCTCTTCCGCTCAGCCACCGGTAATCGTGACAATTTGTCGCCAAATATTATTCCGAAACTTCAAAACAGGTGGTGTATCTATAGTAGGACACTCTCCATCTAAAGGAAAAGACTATTTTCCTTTAGGTAGAGTGTCTTTTCCTTTACCGATTGTATCTCCTCGTGAAGAGAATGTGTCTTTTTTGTCACAAATTCTGACAATTTATTCATGAATTTGTCCTTTCGGTACACGAAGAGCATCTCGAGGTAAAAGAAGACGAACATTTCCTTCGCCGATTGTATCTAAAGGTTCACGAATACTGTCAATCTGTCCGAAAATAGCATCTAAATTCACGAATAGAGTATGTAGGCTCTCACGAACAGGTGCTATAGCTAAAGGAGGAGACTCTCCAGCTAAAGGAAAAGAGTGTATGGCTAAAGGAAGAGATACAATTCGTGAAGTTGAAGATGGTATCGGTGAAGGAATTGTCAGGATTTGTGACAATGGAGATGGCATCGGTAAAGATTGAGTACGAATCGGTGTAGTTGGAAATAGGATTTGTGTAGCGGGAGATCCGATTTGCGTACCTGGAGATAAGATTTGTGTAGTAGGAGATAGGATTTGTATCCCTGGAGGATGTATCTGCACACAAGGAGTTGGTAAAGGCGAAGATGGAGATGGTATAAGCGCACCTTTTGTATCAATCGGTGAACCCATCCTTTGTCATTCTGAACAGAAGCGTAGGGCAAGTGAATGAGGGTGAAGAATCTATTGGTGTATTGGCTAACATCCTCCCCCTGCCCCCTCCAGAGGGGGATAAAAGCCGTGTCACCCTTTAGAGGGGGATAAACTTGAAAGGATACGAATACTATCCCCCTCTGGAGGGGGCAAGGGGGAGGATAAAACGATGCAATAGTGGAACAGTGTAATAGCTTACTTTTTCGTTAGCTTCTTGTAATAATCCACTCCATTGATAATCATCCCTTGTTTGAGCAGAAAAAAAGGAGCATAAACAGGTGGAGCCTGACGGGGATGTGTATTGTGTATCATTCCGTCCTGTAATACCAGGGTATCGTGGCTTAGTTTCCACATTCCGTTTCTCCAGTCATCTCCGTTGCTTTCTACAAAGGTGTGATCTTTTTTCAGCTCTATCTTTCGGGTCGGGTTAAAAACATAGGTGCCGAACAAGGCAGCATCGCCTGTTTGAAACAACACAGCAGATGCAAGAAACAGAATGCCGGAGATGGTTTTCATACCTTAAAATTAAAAAAAATCTGTCAATTTAATCCTGACGCGTCAAATGCTGGAGCAGGGACTTCCCTCCGCTTGATTCGAAAAGCCGTTTGTGATTACGCTGGATTATTTCGGAGACCGGTCGTTTTTCAATCTTGCTGTCTACCCAGCTCAGCAGATCGAAATAACTCAGGAATTTCTTTTCTTCTGGATGGTTCCGGAAAAGCTCGAGGAGTTTTTCTTTCAGCTGACCGAATAATTGCGGTTCTGTTTTCTTATCCCACCCGGCTTCGTTCTCCTTGCGTAAGAAATCAAGAAGCAGTTTTTCGGCTTTGTATAATTTTTTATTGCGGTAAAGGGTCCGGTATGCCGACCGGGTTTTATAAAGCAGCAGTTCGATATCGCCTTTTTCGAAAAATACCAGCAGCTGCAATATCTGGGCAAAATAATAGATATCGGTCTGAGCCTGGATGGAGTCGCTGCTCATCAGATCGTCAAGCGTACGAAGAGCGGCTTTATGATTTTGCTGAAAAAGATGAATGATGGCGCAGTCCAGTTGCAGCCGTGTTCTTCTGGCTTCCAGTGCCTGTGTAAGATCCAGTGCCGCAAGGGTATTCAATGCTTTTTTGGAATGCTCCCAGGCGGCATCAAACAAACCGGTTTGAAGACAGGCGCTGAAACGGAGCTGGTACAGATAAACCTGGAGCAGCTTACGGTGCGATCGGCTTTTCTGACATTGTTTATACAGACGGTCAAAATTTTCGAGCAGCTGATCATAATATCCCAATGTCAGTTCCAGCTGAAATGTTTTTTCCATTTCGCCCGGAAAGAGATACAGGAAAGGAGGAATATCAATCATGTGCATATTCAAACTCATCAGCTCCAGTTTTTTCCGGCGGAAAAGAAGCTCTTTCATGGGTTTGTTAAGCGCCTGATACAAAGTGGTAAGCTTGTGGTAATGCATAAAGGTGGAGGAAAAAGAATGCTCCCCTTTTTTCCACTGGCCTTCAATATCGGCCCGCATATTTTCCAGATCCAGGATGTCGGCTTCGTTACGGGCAAGACCCAGCTGGGCACAACGGTGTGTGATCAGTTTCATCTCATACTCGTCCAGGGCGGCCTGGTTCAGTTCGGTCAGGTTATCCTTGACAGAAGCATACATCTTTCCGCTTTCGAGCAATTGTTTTCCTGCATTTGACTCGCGCCCGTTCAGATTCATTTTCCAGGCCCAGATACTGTAATATTCTTCGGTCAGCTCATATTTAAGAGCCAGGGTTTCTGCACGGGCTATAATCTTTAAACAGGGATCGGTAAGTCCTTTCTCAAACAGGATCTCTACCTGGTTCAGACAGCCTCTTATTTCGCTTCTTACGCTGCTGTTGTACGACTCCAGATTGCGGAGAATAACATGAAAAAGATAGTTTCGGGCAGCAGGTAAAGTTCGTACAAACTGTTCGCCGCTGAATTTTTTCATCAGCTGCGATTCGTCATATTCCTTCATCCGGTCCAGGGCATCAAAGAGACGGATATAATTATTTTTCTGCCCTTTCAGCATGTGAAAGGAAGCATTTCGCTTGATGTACACTTTCTCGTTTTTGCTCAGCGATTTGATGAGCCGGAAAAGATGGTCTGACATATCTTTTTTTATGCTGGATTTCAAAGATAGTATTTTAAGCGTCTACTGATAATTTCTTACCTTAGACCCGGTTACAAATAACCGCACCGGACTGATGACAGGTATATTTCATAAAGAGCTCATACTGGATTATGCCGGGCCCATTACTTTTGAAATAAAGAAAAAGCTGGTAGCCCTGCTTCGTGAAAAGGTAGATACCTATGTAAGCGATACAGGTCGTCAAAAGCGGTGTTCCTATATTTTTGAAGAGCTGCTGACCAATCCCCACGAATACTATAAAAGTAAAAACCTGCCCGATGAGCCCATTCTCGTGAGTCTGGAAGTGGTTAATAAAGCCCTTATTGAAGTCTGTATTTCCAATACCGTGTATAAAGCCGATACGGCTGCCCTGTTGTCCCGTATCAAAACAGTAAACGAAGGCGATGAAGATGCTCTTCGGGCTTTGTTTCAAAGCACCATTGGCAGTGACAATATTGAAAACGTTGGTGGGGGTATTGGTCTTATTACCGTAAAAATGAAGAATGGCTTTTCCTATACCTTTGAACTGGCCGAAAAAAACAAAAGTCAGAATCTCTTCTGTCTTACCACCTCTATTCAGATCAATCCTTCACATTAGGCCTGCCTGCTAGTTTATTTTATCCAGCCCATCACTTATTATCCTTAAAAGCAGTAGTTTTGGTTTCATTTTAAAAACCAAAACATGAAAAAGAGTCAGCTTATATTTCTATCCATCGGATTTGCAATCACCTCGTTGGTTGCACCGCAGGCCATAGCCCAGCAGCTTAAAGTTCCTGCTCCAAGTCCCGGAGCTACGGTAAAACAGAATTTCGGATTGGGTGAAATCACCATTGAATATTCCCGTCCGGGTATGAAGGGCCGTACTATTTTCGGTGATGTAGTTCCTTTCGGAAAGATATGGCGCACCGGTGCCAATGCCACCACCAAAGTAACATTCACAGATACCGTGAAGATCGAAGATAAAACACTCGCACCCGGTACCTATGGTTTGTATACCATTCCGAACAAGGATAAATGGGATATTATGTTCACCACCGATTTAACACTGGGTGGTAACGTAGCCGACTACAAAACAGATAAAGAAGTACTGCATGTACAGGCAAAGGCCAATACAACCATGAATAAGCTGGAAACATTTACCATCACCATTGCGGATGTTACGCCTAACTCGGCCAATATCGTATTGGAATGGGATAAGACTTCCGTTCCTGTTAAAGTAACCACGGATATCGATAGCAAAGTGATGCGGAATATTACCTCATCGATGTCTCCCGATGACAAGCGTCCTTATTTTCAGGCAGCATCCTACTATTATGAAAATGATAAGGATATGAACCAGGCGCTGATTTGGGTAAACAAAGCTATTGAGCAAAACAAGGCTTTTTATGTTGTTCACCTGAAAGCCAAAATTCAGATGAAAATGAAGGATTACAAAGGAGCTACCGAGTCGGCAGAGCAGAGCATGGCACTGGCCAAAGATGCCAAGAATGATGATTATGTAAAACTGAATGAGAAGCTGATTGCAGAAGCCAAGAAGGGCGGGAAATAGTAGAAGCCTCAACGCATAAATAAGAAAAGCCGGAAGCACTTGCTCCCGGCTTTTTCTTTAGACCGGTTTTACAAACGGAGTCATGGCTTTTTGCAACACCCATGCAATAATCATCACCAACAGACACCCGAATACATTGAGCCATAAATAAGCGCATAGCTCATAATACATGGCCACAATAACAAAGACCTCGGTAATGAGTGCTGCATAAAAAACGGCTTGTCCTCCCACTTTTTTCAGGAAAAAGGCAACCAGAAAAATGCCGAGTATGGTTCCATAAAAGATAGATCCCAATTTATTGACCGCTTCAATCAGATTGCCGAGTTTGTGAGCATACAAGGCTACGACGATACAGAAAAACCCCCAGCCTACAGTTGACCAACGCGAAGCCTTTAGGTAAGTGGATGGCCCGGCATCTTTTCGTATGATACGGCGGTAAAAATCGATCACGGTAGACGAGGCCAGGGAATTCATGGCGCTGGCAATAGACCCCATGGAAGCCAAAAAGATAATGGCAATCAACAACCCTACCATTCCTACCGGAAAATGTTTGGTAACAAAATTCAGAAACACATAATTGGAGTCATCCACATCGGCTCTGGAATTGTTTTTCTTTAGCAACTCTACGGCTTGTTTTCTGATTTGAAGAGAAGCTTTATCCGCATGCTGCAGATGGATACGCGCTGAATCTTCCGCCACACTGCTTCCGGCATGCAATGCGGTGACCAGCTCATTCACCGTTTCTGTTTTCTTTTGGTTGGCAAGGGTGTATGCTGCATCCAGCTTTTGCCAGTCGCCCTGATAGGGACTGTGTTCAATATTGCTTACTTCATGTGCATTGAAAAAGAGGGGAGGAGCTATGAACTGATAGAAACTGAATACAAGGATTCCGATCATTAAAATAAAGAACTGCATAGGGATCTTGATAAACCCGTTCATGATGAGTCCCAGCCTGCTTTCGGTGACGGACCGTCCGGTAAGATAACGTCCTACCTGACTCTGATCGGTACCGAAATAAGACAGCTGGAGAAAAAAACCGCCTATTATTCCCGACCAGATATTGTATTTGTTGTTCAGATCGAAATGGGTATCAATGGCATTCATCTTTCCCATTTTGCCGGCAATGTGAAGCGCATCTCCTAAACCTACATTGGACGGGAGCATATGTACCACCATCCATGCCGCAAGGAAGAGGCCGGAAAAGATGATAATCATTTGCAGCATCTGTGTGTAAGACACTGCCCGGGCCCCTCCGTATACGGTGTAGAAAATAACGATGCAGCCGGTGAAGAACGTGGTATAGGTTGAATCTACATTCAGGATGGTGGAGAGAATGATAGAAGGCAGATAAATGGAAATTCCGGTGGAGAGGCCTCTTTGCAACAGAAAGAGCAGAGCGGTGAGGGTTCTGGTTTTTTGATCAAAGCGGGTCTCCAGGTATTCATACGCCGTAAAAACTTTCAGCTTGCGGAAGATGGGGATGAAGCTGGTACATAAAATAATGATGGCCAATGGAAGTCCGAAATAGAATTGCACAAAACGTAACCCGTCCGTATAGGCCTGGCCCGGCGCTGAAATGAAGGTGATGGCGCTGGCTTGTGTAGCCATTACCGAAAGCCCTACGTGGTACCAGGGCATCTTTCTGTCGGCAAGCAGAAAGGATTCAATATTTTTCATTCCACGGCTTTTCCAGATTCCGTACAGAAGAATGAAACCTATGGTGAGTACCAGGATGATCCAGTCGGGTGTACTCATGAAAAATAGCGGGAGATAAAGTAAAAAGAAAAGATGCAGACAATAAGTGCTGCTACCAGCAACACGTAAAGCATGTTCCAGCTTTTACCAAAAGGAGGCTTTTCATCACTCATCCCTGCATTGTTTTTTATTTGTTGGGAGGCAGGCTTAGTAAATTAACCAGCAAACGATATGCCCCCGGCACGCCGGCAGGAAGCTCCCTGAAAAACACCAACCCGGTATATACAAAATTACCTTTGCCATAAGGAGTCACAATAAGACTTCCTTCCGAAGCTTTTTCTCCCGGATCGTGCATGGATAATAATCCTTTGTAATGCGCATCCATTTCGCCTGCAAAATAAATACCGCGCTCCTGTATCCATCCTTCAAAATCATCGGGACCTATTTTATTAGGAATATTAAATGCCGGATGCTGTGGAAGAAGCATTTGAATTTCGGCATGCTCATCCGTCACCCTGTCGCGGCTTATTGTAAACGGATACGGACCTATTTTGGCCACTACGGGGCCTATGCGGCTGTTGGTATTATACTGTACGATCAGGTTGCCTCCGTTTTGTATATACTGCATCAGTTTGGGATAGTACAGCTGAAGACGCTCCGTAGTATTGTATGCCCTTACCCCGGTAAGAATAGCCTGATAACGGGAAAGGTTTTCCGTTTTCAGCATTTCATCCGTCAGGATAGTCACATTGTATCCAATCTGTTTAAGACAAGCCGGTATATCATCTCCCGCCCCGGGAATATAAGCGATATTGGTTCCGGTCTTTTTCAGATTGATATTAACCAGACCGGCTTCTGCATCACTCAGAATAAACTGATAGGGGATGTGATCGTATTCAATACGCCGGATGCTTTTGGTGTAGGTATTGTTTTTGATCAGCAGTGATGCGGAAAGAGTTCCGTTTTTTCCTGTTTTGGAGGGACTGATACTGGCCTGCAAAATAGTTTCATCCCCTTTTTTGTCGAGATGAAAATCCGCATTTTTCAGGGTAACGATCCATCCTTCGGGTGCCTTCAGTTGCAGGGTACCGGCAGCTCCATCCATATTGGCATGGATTACAAAATCAAAGGTGCGTGCCGAAGCATCGCTGAATACATACATTTTCTCGGCAATGTTTACAGTTGCAGGAGGCAGTACTTCAAAAGGACGGTATACCTCTCCTTTTACGGGATCGGTATATTTATATACCACCGGGCGTTCAACGGTAATCATGGCTCCGGCAATGGTGAGCTGAAACAATACATGAAGGGCAGGATCATTTTCAGGCTTACCGATCAATAAAGGATTGATAATGTTAAAAACGGAAACACTGTGTTTCTCCCGCAGCCAATAGGGATCCGACCAGGGCTGGTTGGCCATTACAGGTTCATTGTGTTTGATGCTGATAAGTTCATTTGTTTTCAAGGGAAATGGCTGGGTGGTATCGGGGCCGGTCCAGTAACTTATTTTGTCCAACCTTACATCGCATGCATTGCGTTTTACTAATTGCACATTCAGGTTTACAATGGCTCCGGGCACAGTGCTATAGTCAGCAGCATCTACTTCTATCCATAAACCGGCGCATTTCAGAATCAGATCTTCTGTTTCTTTTCTTTTTATCTCTGCCCAGCGGGCCTGTTCGCTCGGATAATTTTTGTCGAGCAATGCATACAGTTTCACCAGCAAAGGAAGGATGGTAGCAGGATTTGAAGGAACAAACATTTTTTTGCAACTGTCGGCCAGGTGCTGTATTTCCATCATGCCGTCAAATCGTTTCCAGCTGATATCAACACCTTCAAATAAATCCGTTGCTCCGCCTTCGCCTTTTATCAGTTTAAAATATTCTATTCCGCTGCCTCTGGACCGGGCCGAACCGAAGCCCTGACTTTTATGATTGGAACGGCTTTCGGCTGCAATTTCGCCATAGCTCTTACCCAGTAAAGGATTGTATACGCCCACATCAATCTTTAGCTGATCAGGAGCGGTGGTATTGGTACCTCCGAAATTAAAGGTGTTCCAGTATAATCGTTTGGCTTTCCATACTGTTGTATGTGCCAGCTGCCAGGGAAAACGATTGGGGTCGGCAGCAGCATCAAATGCTTCCTGAGCCAGGATGGCAGAAGCAGTATGATGTCCATGTCCCCCCTCACCGGTAGTAGGGAAACGACAGATGATTACATCGGGACGAAAATTGCGGATGGTCCATACTACATCCGCCAGGATACTGTCTTTATTCCAGATCGAAAATGTTTCTTCCGGATTTTTTGAATATCCGAAATCATTGGCACGTGTAAAAAATTGCTCTGCGCCATCCATTCTTCTGGCAGCAAGCAGCTCCTGGGTGCGGATCAGACCCAGGGGATCGCCTTGTTCTTTTCCGATCAGATTTTGTCCCCCGTCTCCCCGTGTCAGCGAAAGATAGGCCGTACGCATTTTTTTTTCAGAAGCTAAGTAAGCCAGCAAGCGTGTGTTTTCATCATCAGGATGAGCTGCTATGTATAGCACTGATCCCACCACTTCCAGTTTCTCTATCCCTTCTATAATATCGCCCGGGGCAGAAGAAGTGTTGTTTTGAGAATAGGTTGCGGAAAGAGCGTAGAGGGAAAGAAAGAAAAAAGATACAAATCGTTTCATAGTGATGTTATCTGATGCGAAGTTAGAACAAAAAAAACCACCTTATCTATGATTGGAAGATAAGGTGGCGAGCCAATGTTTGTTAAAATGAGATGGAGGGTGCCAGAATGTATTATGCTGGTTTTTGCCGCATGAGGTGATGTAAATTACTGTATCATGATCAATTTTGAATGGGTGGCATTGCCTACCTCCATCCGGATCACATAGGTGCCTTTGGGTAAATCGCCTACGGCATAGGATTGATTATAGGGTCCGGCTTCAACGCCTTTGTTTTCAAGGGTTCGTACAAGAAGTCCGTCAATGCTGTATAAATTAACCAGCAGATGCCCTTCTTCCATTGTTTTGAAGGAAAGATACAGCACATCATGAGCGGGTACAGGATAGGCGTGCATGGAAACAGCTTCGGTTTCCAATTCTGCAATACCGGTAGCCAGTGGTGAAAGCTGACGGTTAAGGGAATAGATATTATCCGGAGCATCGGCTGATCCATCATTATTAGTGGCGTTTCCGCATAAATAAATGTTTACAAGGCCGGAAGCGGGGGCTGTCCAGTCGAATATAAAAGAGGCTCCATTGGAACTATAACCACCCGATGAATTTTGCGTAATTGCAAGTCTACCCGTTCCGTATGCCTGCCAGGTGGTTGTATTGGCTGCATCTGTAACGGTGATAGTCCCTGCCGTATTATTGGTATGGGTATTGGTGTTTCCGCTGTTGTCGAGAATCTCGCAACCAAAACCATAATGGGCTTTTCCGCTTTCATTTACCGTTACGGTCATATGATATAGCTGACCAGGAACATAGTTATTGCTGCTCATAGCTGGAACAGATGTAATGGTGAGACTGCCAGGGCCAGCATTGTCAGCCAAGCCACCGCTTCCTGCTCCATGACACCCGCTTCTGGAGCATGTTCCGGGTTCACCAGGACTTCCGCAGGAACTGGCTTGCCCCATAGCACTTTTATTTTTGTCAAGGCCAGCATTAAAGGAGCACAGAGGGCCTAAGGCAATAAGGCTCACTAACAGGGCTGGAATGCAGATCAACAGTTTCCTTTTCATAGCGTTGGGGTTTTGTATATAAGATGCTCCTCCATGATAATGGTTGCATGATCGTTACGAGATTTTACTTAAACAATAGATACTCAGACTATTAGAAATAATAACGTCTGGTAATAGATTCTCCTTTATTTTTACCCCGTGCAACCTTTTCCCCTATCCCTGCATCTTGTTAAGAGAATGGCCCTAATTCATCGTGTTTGAAGATTACGGATGATGAATTGATAACCGGCTGTAGAGCCGGAAAGCGTGATTTGCAGAAAGCATTATATATGCGTTTCTCTGCGAAGATGCTGGGCGTTTGTCTGCGCTATACAAAAAACAGAGAGGAAGCAGAAGACGTTCTTCAGGATGGTTTTGTGAAAGTGTTTCACCATCTCTCACAATACACCGGAACCGGATCGTTTGAAGGATGGATCCGAAGGATTATGGTGAATTCAGCTCTTGAACATATTCGTAAAAAGAAAATTGTTTACAGCCAGACCGATGTGCAGAA